>Ga0265797_10000334_pt1 | contig 86096 bp, 72 predicted proteins | sample P2T30metagenome_FD_192433 | JGI IMG/M metagenome (GOLD analysis project Ga0265797, IMG submission 192433) | Plant litter microbial communities from East Loma Ridge, Irvine, California - P2 T30 | ecosystem: Environmental > Terrestrial > Plant litter > Unclassified | place: USA: California... | reverse complement strand
CATCTCGCAGCCTACGTTGACACTCTTCTCGAGCAATTCAACGTCCAGGACTGGTCTATCTGCGGTGTTGACCTTCAGCCATTTGCTGCTCCCATGCGCGATGCTTTGAAGCCCCAAGATAACCTCTACACCATCATTGAGCGTGCTGCTGAGGGCACCACCGCCCGTGTTTGCGGAAGTATCACCGACTACCTTTTTGCTCCTGATAGCAGCGAGGCCGTCATCGCTAAGATGGCTCACCCCGACACTCACATTGTTTCAATGACTGTCACCGAGAGCGGTTACTACATGAACGAGAACACCCACCAGCTCCAGACCGACCACCCTGATGTCGCCGCCGATCTGGCCGGTGAGCAGCCGCCACGAACCGTCTTCGGCTACCTCTATGCCGCTATGGAAAGGCGTCATGCCGCCGGTCTACGACCTTTCACTGTTCTGTCTTGCGATAACATGCAGAAGAACGGTGACATTAGCCGGAACATGTTGGTTTCATTCGCTCGTCACCAGAACCCCGAGATTGCCGACTGGATTGCCAACAACGGTGCTTTCCCCAACTCCATGGTTGACCGCATCACCCCCCGTACCAACGACGAGGACAAGGTCAGCCTCGCCGAGAACTTTGGTGTTGAGGACGCATGGCCCGTTGTCACTGAGCCCTTCCACCAGTGGGTTCTCGAGGACAAGTTTGTTGACGGCCGCCCTCCCTTCGAGAAGGCCGGTGTCCAGATTGTCCCCGATGTGCACAAGGTTGAGGAGTACGAGATGATCAAGCTACGTCTCCTTAACGGCAGCCACTCCGCCATGGGATACGCCGGCCAGCTCGCAGGATTCACCTACATCCACGAAGTTATCGGACACCCTGTCTACCGCCAATTCGTCATCAACATGATGCACCAAGAAGTCAAGCCCCTTCTCCCCCAGATTCCCGGTGTCAGCGTCGACGACTACTGCAACACCCTCCTGGGCCGATTCTCCAACCCTACCCTCAAGGACGAGCTTCCCCGTATCTGCCTCGGCGGCAGTGGCAAGATTCCTCAGTTCATCATGCCTAGCATCGCTGAGCAGATTGTCGCCAAGGGCCCTCTTCGCCGCCTCACCCTTGTGGCTGCCGCTTGGTTCCGCTACAACAGCGGTATCGACGACACTGGCAAGGCCTTCAAGGTTGACGACCCCATGGTCGAGGAGCTCCAGGCCAAGGCCGCAGAGGGCCCCTTGGCTCAGCTTGAGATCAAGACTCTATTCGGTAACGATCTCCGTGAAGACGAGCGTTTCGTTTCTGAGCTCAAGGCTGCACTGGAGGGCTTGGAGCGCGAAGGTGCTTTGGCCATGATTGAGAAGTACGCTTAAGTGTGCGTTAGGAGAAAAGAGATACCCCAGGGCGACAAGCGTTGCGTCGTTATACTAGACTTTGTGTCTTTTGGATTGGTTTATGCAAAGCATATAGATGATAGATGTTGGGACATTTGCAGCATTGGCGTTGACCTCAAAAAGAAAGTGTTATAGCAAGCGTTTTTTATATAGCATTTTAATCATAGCATTTGATCGCTCATGATATCTCCAGATGCACTGCAATAATTGACCATCCGCGAAGTAACTATTTTTTTCCCATGCGTCTAACATACTGCAGCAATTGAGCGAGCAACATCTTCCGGTCGATATGTGGGCGCCTTGCTAAACCCTCACAACGTAGGCATAACCGCGGAGACCGATGACGTCACTATGATCATCGTATCATTGTCGGTGCCACCGTGCCCAGATGCGTCGCTACATTTGCAGCCTTATCTTCACGCTACGCTTCCTCAACATGAGCTTTGTTGGTGTAGCATGCGTTATCTACTGAGGCCTGCAGCGCCCTTATATCTCGTACAGGATCAAATTTCAAGACCAAATTCCATCCTCGTACCCTCTGTCTTCGCAAAGATTACACAAATTCGCCTCTGTGGGGCAACTGCAGCGAGATGGAGTGGAGTTCGCGTACTGTAGCTGCTCCCTCCAAACTGGGACGGGACCCAGAATTTTGGACCCTGTGTTGAAGCGCTAATGTACAAGTCCCACTGCGCGGGCTCACTAGAATTTCTCCAGCAGATCTTGCCGCTTCTAGTTTTCTCCAGCTTGCCGAGTTGCGCCACCCAAAATACCTAGGTACATGTATTCAGCCTTCCTTTTTAGTCCAGGAATCTTGGCGCTATGCCGAGTCTGTGTCCGGATGGTACGCTTTGTATACCTGCACGGCACCCTCAACACTTTGTACCAGCCCGAAGAAGAGGGTAAGGCTTATCGCTACTATTGCTATCCGTGGGTCGAGCCAGTGGTCGCCTCTCTTACTATCTTTCAGCGCTTTAGCAACGCCTTGGAGGTTGGCGTGGCTTCCTCGACTGCCTCTTCTAGCAGAACCAATCGATCTCGCCAGAACTGGAATCGCCTTAGACGTCTAAATGGATATCCAGGCCGAAAATTGCCACATTGTGTTGATGCGCTGTCTACCGCCGTCTGCGTTGAGTTTGCTCGCTGCTTCTCTAACAACCGTCGTCTCACTTTGCGATCTGACTCTGGAAATGGCAGGGCGAGCATGTCCAACGTTTCTTCGATCAGGCCGTCTGGAAAAATTGGACTATGAGACTGTATAGTAAGCATCGCTCTCTGCTGGTCTAACAACGTGTTCGTACCTTTCTGTGGTTATCATCTTTCTCAAGAATGATGCATGATGGAACACGCACAGCTTTTTGTCTCGTTTGACAAGATGCGAATGATCGAATTATCGGTCAGTGTTGTCTCGATGCCTGACATTCGCTCGATATTATAATACGTAAGATCCAGATCAACGACACCATCCTTCGAATTCAGTTCAATATCTAGGGGTTGACTGAAATACTCACGTACGGCATCTGAAATGAGCACCCTTAACTCAGAGTGAGGAATATTTAGCGGATATCTCGGAAGAAAGTGGTCCGATGCTGATCATTGTAAATATGCGAGTCGCTGACTTCAAAGAACCGTCTAACATGTTCTTCTCGTTTATCGCCGATATCTGCATCGTGAGTATTAGACGGAGCTTTTCTCTGATCTTTCTTTCGTCAGCCACGTCTTCTAGCAGGTGTGCGACCCGCAAAAGAGCAGTTCCACAATTTCTGGTCCCAGAAGGCTGAACAACTCAACTGAGTGTTCGCAGAATGATATCCTAGCATTATGCTCTTCCATTTTTATAAGCTTGGACGATCGGCAGAATCAGCGATACCAATGATCATGTTCTTTTGCGAGGAAAACGAACCGCGTAAGATGGCTAAGAAGGCTATTGATGAGGAGGGTCTTCCAAGAAAGCTCCTTGGATTTCGAACTGGACATCTCGCTAGGATACCTGATGCGGGAAAATCGATACAATCAGCAGCTGAACGCGAAAGATTGCAACAGGCGAATGAACCTGGATTGGTATCGGAAGTCTATTTAGACCATTATATCCTATCGAGACCATCAGGATGCCCATATTCTCCAACAACGGCGACAATGTTCTGCGGAAAGCTACAGCCAATGCTATCTTCGACTGAGGAAAACAAGCCTACCAGTCTCTCTCTCACGTAGTCTTTGGCGACACATCGTCACCGCCAACAGGATTCATGGAAATCGAGAACGAAGCCGAACATCAAGAGGCAAACACAACATTATTTGCTAGTGTCAGCTCACCAGAAGAGAATCCTAACGGTCAGCCAGAATCAATAGCATACACGTCCATCTCTTCAACATATCCGCCTGAAAGCGCTCTCAGAGCAACCTCAACCCCAAAAATCAAGGGTTTCCAGATCCGGCAAGCTTGCAGCACTTGGGCAACATGACCAGACATTCAACAGTCGGACTGGGTAGTGATCTTTGTCAATCCTAATGTGGTCGCGTCTACCATCCATAAGCTTAAAAGTTTCATACAAGGTGATCACGTTGAAAGATAGCGGATCTGGTTTCCGACACTCGAAGTATTAAGATCATGGCCTAAACTGTACGCGGCTCTACTGGCGGACAATCTTCCTCTAGGGCAACGTACATGCGACTACTAAACAGTACGAGCTTCCAAAAGGTCTTCCAAACCGTGTTATATTTTGTCCTCGAATCGGTTGACTGTGGTGTTGCCATGTCAGACGCCGTAAACGGAGAGCCTTGTGGCCATATAATCGTGAGCTATCGTTTCCATGCTGTCAGACACAAGATACCTGGACATACACTCAGTTTGTTAGTGATAGTGTGCCTTCTTCAGATGGGCATGCAGCAACGGGAATCTCCTCGGGTGCTGAGGATCCGTTGGAATCTAACTATAGCCTTGAGGCTCTTTTAGATATACAAGTTCGCGACAAAAGGACTCGGATTGTTCAGGCGATGCAAAACTAAGGATGGGGGCCTGTTGTCATAGCCAAAAACCATTGTGTCAGTCAAGCATGGTGCATTGTTTGAATCCTTGTACTACATAGATCATAGATAGTGTTTCCTGTTTTGCTGCTCCTTGCCGAATGAAGAAACGACTTGTATACTACGTGGCATCTCTACCGATCTGAATAGATGATATCTTCGCTACCATCATTCACAGTCGTCGTGACGTCTTTTTCTCATCTGAGGAGTATACCGAAACTAATATATTCACGAGAGAAGTACCTGTACCCAACAAATGCCAAAAGAACACAAAAGGGTATCACTGCGCCGATTATCGTACAAAACCTTCCCATCGTACGTGTACATCCCAAACGTCGTATAAAGATAACATCAAGATCCTACCGTGTTGTCCTACGAAGGCGTCATCTTGACGACTCCAAAACCATCGTCTTTTGGTGTCGCCCTTCCTCCGCCAACCATGAATGTCCCACTGCCCTTCTCGTCGAACCAGCGACTACTCCTATGCCAGCTAGGGAGGTTTTCAGGGTCTTCGTCCTCATTCTTGCAGCCTCTTCTGCAGCCTCCATTTTGCCGCCACTGCGTACCAGCCCACTTCATACAACGTGCGTACTCAGCGCAACGACCGGCTCTTCGTTTCTTTTGTTGCGAAAAGTCTGTGAGGGTCTGCCGTGGCGTGAGACGACGGAGAGTTATGACAGCGTGCGCACAGAGATCGGGTATAGGAAGAGGTAGATGGGTAAGAGCGAGCGCTGTCGTTTCGAGCGATTCGAGGCTGTAAAGAAGTTCGTCTGGTGCTGCAAGGAGGAACGACACTGGCTGTTGGACTGTAAGAGAATTTGATATGAGACTCGAGGCTTTGCGCCTGAGTATGCGCCTGGGTCCGGTTTCCAGCTCTTTTCGTTGCTCAGGCTCGATAGCGGGCGTTAACGGTGTGACTGCTCTAACCATCGCATCGTCCAGTTCCTCGAGCGCTCCGATCGCGGCTCCGTCCACTTCCCACTCCAGCACTTCCTTCTCACAGCCGGCCATGCCCATGTAGATCAAGTCTTTTAATTCCATCAGCAGCTCGAAGATCATGCGTTGTGGTACGGGTCGTTGTTCGAAGAGCGTCTGTATCGGTGGAAGGAATCTTTGCGCTATCTCGCCTCCAGTGTATAGGTTCTTTCCATGTGCAAAAGGGGCATTGTCAGCCATCTGTATTTCGATCTTTGACATTTGACGTGAGAGGCCAGCAGCAAGGTGACGGATTTGGATAAGCGGGTTTTGTGTGAGAGAACATTGAAGGGTCGAAGAGAGGTCTAATCGTTGAGAGTCAGTATATGCGCCTTTCTGGACAAACTCCATAAATCACAAATCGTTGGGCATATACCAGTAAATGCGACCTCTCCGGCAAGGGCAACGAGCGCCTCCGCGAGCTCTTTTTCCTTTTCCTTCAGTTCACGTCTTTGCGCCTGCATAGCCCGCCATGGTACGACGAAGCCAATGCTCTTTCCGACATTGTCTACTGCCTTTCCATCTGCGATCTCTTGCGTGCTATCCACGGTACTGCCCTTGTTATATTTCTTGCCCTTCTGACCGCGAGCATCTTCTTGGTGGTACTGGAATGCGAGGAGGAGATCGTTGTTGTCTTTGGTATGGCGGATATTGCGCCAGACGCTTAGGACGGCATTGGTGGAGAAGATTTGTTGATATGGCGACATGATGGTTGCGCAGACAGATAGGCTTTCACATTGCTGATACAAAGGTTGTTAAAGATGCGACCGAGTGTCGGCGTCGTGGATCTACGGCGAGATCAGGCGTAAAGGGCGCTTTGTTAGCAGGTTGGTAGGACGTGATGCGATGGAAGGAGTAGGATCCATGTTTGTCAACAGAGTTAACCGCATTAGGATGCAACACGTGGGGCCGCGTGTGAGGGGCAACGCAACTACCACGCGCGACCCGTGATAGCGTGCCAAACGCGTAGGACATGGTATTTTACTCGTAGATTTCTGTTCTCATCATGATTTCGATGCTGCTCGTGTACATCGACTTCGGAATCGTGCCTTCTCCTGACTCTATAGTACATTCATATACCAACGCTCCGTCCCAATCAATCCTGAAAGATCAAACACAGCCCCAACCGATTCCGAGTATGCTGATGCGCCGAAGAACACCGAAGTATGCATCGCTGCGAACAATGACTGAACCAACTCACCTTAAACTTATTAGATCATGCCGGCCATGCCACTTGATGCATATGCCATTGGCTTAATGTTCGGATGCGCAACAGCATCGAACTGAGTGAACTTGAGCTTATACTCGGGGCCAATCTTGATGAAAGCACCCTTGTTGTGAGTGCTGTCGCAGTAGTTGGGCGCTGAGAAGACTGTGATGCAGCGTCCATCGTGTTCGACCTCGTAACCTTCCATGCGTACTTCGTGTGACCGGATGATGGCTTCAAGGCCGTTGTTCTCACAGAAGCGCTTCGTGATGTCGGGGCCGAACTGCAGACCAACACCGCGCTTGCTGGGTCCACGGCCTGGATTCGTTTGGGGGTCGGTCCACAGCATCTCCATCATAAGTCCAGACTGTCCCGGTTGACGCTGCTTGAATCGGTCAAGCTTTCTTACGTCGTCTAGTGTGATCTTGTCATCTGAGAACAGACCACCGTGAAGCACAAAGTACTTCTTGCCAATGAGGGTTGCCAAAGGAAGCGCGGAGAAGGACTCGGAGAACAATTTGAACACGCGCTCGGTGTACTTGGCCCTACATTCACCCTCGAAACCGTACATCCTGTTCATATCGTCCGTCTCGTGATTGCCGCGATTCAGGAAGAAGGTATTGGGGTATAGCCATTTGTAAGCGTATAGTAGAAGGGCGATTTCGGTAGACCATGAACCTCGGTCAACAAAGTCGCCGTTGAAGAGGAATGCGTGCTTTTCGGAGGGTTTACCAGCGAGGCGGAAGATCTCCATGAGGTCGAAGAATTGGCCTAGCCTTGTCAGTATACAACGAGTCCATGAATCTTTTCCTCAACCTACCGTGGGTATCTCCACAGACTGTAATCTCCTGACCATCCGCAACATCATGCTCGACCATAGTGGGTTCTTTCTTGACAATGTCCATTACGGCGATGATGATCTGGTAGACATACTTCTTGGCCAGCTTCTTTCCGTTCTTGAACCTCTCAATCATGTCTTCGACGAACTCCAACGTCATCTTGTCTCCCAGCTTCGCGCCATCGTATGAGGGGTCGACAGCCATGTGTTCGAGATCTAGTCCCTCCGCTGCCGATGGCGCGTCTTCAACTTCGATGGCCTTGAGGAAGGCGTCTCGCTTGACGACCTTGTCGCACTCGGCCATGCGCAGTTTCGCGTTCGCATCGTTAGGGGCTTTCTTGACGACGAGCTTCCAGTCGCGGAGTGCTTCGCGGTGCTTGAGGATGGCGGTGTTGGCTGAGGCGCGGCGGTAGTATGCCTGGTGCTGTGGTAAGCCGTCATGTCGACTAAGTGGGTTTGCGACAATGGTACCTTGACATTGTTTGGGTCCAGTTCAATTGCCGTGTCGGCATCTTGTATGGCGTAGCCATATTGTTCGAGCTTGATGTATGTCTGGGAGCAGGTTAGCAGAGGCGTGTATGCAGCAGGTGAGACTCGGTACTTGTGCGCGGTTGGTGTAGAAAGAGGGCTCTGCGTTGTATGCTTCTATCGCCTTGGTATAGAACTCCAAAGCCTTGTCCCACTCCTGGTTCCTGAAGGCATTGTTGCCCTGATCCTTGAGCTTGGTCGCTTCGTCGGTCGGGGCACCCATGATGTATCGATGCGGTGCGGGACAAACTGGGGTATGCGAGGCACGCGGGTGTGGTTGCAGAAGGCGCGACGGGTTGCTGCACCTGTTGATTGACGGGAGAGGGAAGCTGCGTCCCTGCGCAAAATACGATGACCTAACAAACAAGTGACGTACGGCGAAAAGAGAGTGAACTGTTGCCCGCACTGCCCGCCAAAAGTTATCAAGCAATTCGGTCCCGCCCTCTCGCCTCGCCTTGCCACTAACGCCTCCGCCAGCGCTTCAACCAACCAGCGACCTCGGCTCGCAACTAGACATCATGGCGCGCAAAGGTGTCGCAACGGTCAAGACGCCTAACAGAGAAGATAGGTACATGACCATCGATTCTGATAGCGAGGAGGTCACTCCCGCTGCCAGTTCTCCGAGCGATAGAACTGTTTCTCGAAAGAACAGCAGAGCAGATGAGCATCAGTACTTTGCGCATGAGCTGGAGAATGTCGATCCCGCAGCCTCACGCGAGCCACTAAACCCCTCTAAAGTGGCCGAGTCAGGTCCAGAGCCAGAGCGCCGACAGCCTCGCCAAGCTTCCGGAACCGTAGAACAAAGTAGGACACTTGCGAACGCACTGTTTCCTGCCAGCTTCAACAACGCCGTCCTTCCTTCTGTCGAAGCGTCCGAGTCGCCCACGTCCATATCTGCCCACCAAACTCCGCATCGGTATCAAGAGCCCGTACAGCAGCCCCATTCTCGACTTCAGAAATCTGCTACGCCTTCGCGCGCTGCTGGTCGAGGTCGCGTCAACGCTTCTACAGACGCCAGTGTCTCCAGTCCCATTCACCATCTCGGTCTCACCCCCGAGAACCGCCACCAAACAGGTCAAAACTCGCATCCCAGCCTTCCGTCCTACATCGACAACCCCAACTACTTTGACATGGCACAAGACATGATTCAGGGCGGCGCGTACATCGCGCCTGGCCAGCAGCGCAACATGCGCGCCTGCATGGTCTGCTCCATCGTCCGGACTCAGAACCAGTTCCTCACCCAAGGCTGCCCGAATTGCGAAGAGATTCTCGAACTCGCCGGCAACCCCGAGCAGATCAACGATTGCACATCGCAAGTCTTTGAAGGCCTCATTACGGTTGCCGACACCTCAAGGAGTTGGGTAGCTAGATACCAGCGCCTTGAGGGCTACAAGCCAGGTGTCTACGCGACCCAGGTTGAGGGCATTCTCCCAGACGACGTGATTGGCCTGGTGGAGAGTGCAGGCATCAACTACGTGCCTAGGGATGGTAGCGAGCAGGATATGCTACCAAAGGACTAAAAGTGGAGCAGCGAAGAGGAGGACCAGACACACATATGACTGGGCAGAGGAATACAAGGGAGAGGAATACTTGCATTGCATATTCAGCGCTGGAGTTATGGTAAGAGTGCATCGACGGGTGCCTCAACAAGACGATACAACAGCTCGAAGAATCGATTTCATTACACATGGAGCTCACAACATCGCCGGTACTCTTGTGCCTTTGTCTGATGATATACGTGTCTTGTCGTGGCACGGCTGGCAGGGTGTGCGTCTTGCACTCGAAGCAGGATGCCATCATGTTTAATCCACAATACAAGAGAGTTAGATAAGCAACTCCTTCACATACGACCATAGTTTCAAGACTATAGCGCTTCCCGTTCGCTCAGCGGTACTCAAGCTTGTAAACGGCGGATTAGTAGTCAGGTGGGTGACCACTGGCGAATCCCCACTGTTGTATGTTTTTGTCTGTTTGTTTTTGCTTGCTCAGGTCTTTAGCTTTCACATACCAAGCATAATCACATTCCTGCTGTCCTTTTGCATGCAGAGGGGCTGATTGGTGGTAATACTGCATGCATCATGTCGATAATTTGCGTGATTGGGCGCTGGAACTTGCCAGCAAAGGAACATACAAACCAGCACGGGCGCATCGTCTTCGCTAGTTGAGTCGTTATAAGACAGATCAAAAGATCGCAGATATCCGTCAGTATTCTTCTTGTTCTCAGAGACGCTATGTTCAGCGCATCATTTGACTATCACACTGACTGTCCACTGCTCTCCAGCCAAACAACACTTCTCGGACTACCCACACCCATATCCCCAATTCCTACTGTACTACTTCTGACATCTGAAACGACCACAACGTTTTCTCCATAACTCAGATAATCGGTCTCGCAATTCAATATATCCGCCTCCACGATCCCCGACTTTCCCTTTTCCTCTTCTTTAGGCTTGATCTTCGCCCGTATGTCCACATTTGGCAATAGCGTATTCCCAGGCTTGAGCGGAATGAGCATGATCGGCCATTCATGCTCTTCATCTTCTTTTGCTGTGAAGTGCGCGCGTCGTTGGCCGGCAACGAGCCATACTTCAGGGTTTGCATCGATGGTGTAAACGAAATCTATGGGCTCGCTGACTTCAGTAAGGTTTGCAGCGGAGAGTAGACTGGAGGGTGAGGCCCAGCGGCGCGTATGCGAGATACGCAAGGTGGTCATAAGAGGCTGACCAACTGTTGCAATAACGGAGTCTAGAGACGAAGAGGGTGAGTTGAAAGACAGTGATGCGGTGTGTAGGATGTGGGTCTGAGGAATTGAAACTGTGATAACCATCCGGCGGGGTGGGTTTGGCGATGGCGGAGCGGTCGCATGTTGCGTCGTGTCTGACACATCATCCTTGGTGATCAGAATAGTCCTGTGCTTCTGTAGGCATGTTAACATATACTATCATGTGAGAGGAACCACTGCTTACTTCATGCCACTTCTGCAACCAGGTCTGCGTATCATCACGAATGATGAGCGGCAGACTTTCCAGACAGTCTGCCCAGCCAATGTCCTCGAATGCACCTAGGTCAAGCCTTTGCAGCAAAGCAATCTTTTCGTACTGGTGTGGAAGGATGTCTTGCTCCAACCGACTGGCGAATGTATCGGTAAGCAAACGAGCCAGCCGGTGCACTGGGCTTTCTTCGACAGCATCAGTGAACATCTTTCGCACTCGGTCGAGAACATCCTCATTCAAGCATCGGTACTCAACAGTCAAGGATAGGCTACCCGTGGTAGAGATCCGGCTTTGTCGCTTTTTCGCAGCGTCCGTTGCCTTCTTAGTAACCTTGTACGTAACCGCGACAGGCTGCTTCGGAAACACATGTACGGACTCCTTCGGACGCCTAGGCGCGTGGACATCGAACTCTTCAGACCCATCTAATGCAACATCCAGGAGCTCCAATGGCACATGGTTGGCGGTTTTGATGTTAAACTTCGAGAACAATGACTTGCTTTTGAAGTGGTCATGGACATTGACGTCCAGAGGCAACTCGACGGGAATAACGAAGGTTGAGGTGTACTGGAATTGGCCTTCATCAGTGAAGTAGTCAACGTCTATCTTGACTGTAAGGTCTTGCAATATCGTCTCCATATCATAGGGCACTTTCAATGTCGCTGTGGAATTTGCCGGCATGCCACCAACAGCGATAACTCCTGGTGTCGGCTTGCTCTCATCAATCGTGATCTCTCCGGCGGCCACACTTGAATTTGCCGTCCGTAGTCGTAAACCTGCTGAGGCAGACTTGAGTCGAACCTCTGCACGTGCCACCTCATTCCAGCCAGTCGAGCACTCGACCTCTATGTGTCGCGGCTTGTCGATATGGATGAAATGCGAGAGATATATCCTGGCTTGGAACGCTTCACTACGCGGGAAGCATAGAATTCGGGCTTTCTTCGCCGCTTTGAGAGAATGCGCAGAGACCGAAGTAATGATGCCAAGGGGTGTGGTTGCTTCAGCTTTCTGAAAAGGCTCGTGTACAAAGACGATGCGCTTTGCTTCCAGGACGACCCTGTCAACCATGTACGGTCCAGTCGTGTTCACGTTGCAGCCGATCCACATGCGATTCAACCCTCTCTTCAATTGTATAGCTCCAGTCTCTTCAAGCCATATATCCTTGGCTTGATTTGAAACTGCACTGACGAGGCGAATCTTGGCTGCCCGGATCTCGATCTCATCCTCAAGGTGGTGTCTAAACTGGAGGCGTAACTGGAAGCCATCTTTGTCATCGTAGTGGCGAACGTAGGGTTCTACGGAGATATCGCCAAAATACTTCGGCATCTGGACGGTAACATCGTACGGTAGCTGCTGCGAATAGCTGATGAGCTCGTGAAACACATCAGTAGTATCCACTTTATCATCGTTGAGCCAGTCGCGAGGCATATCATCTGCATCGGTCGTGCTGGCTCGCTTGACCGAATTCTTGAACGCCATCCGGCTCGCTGCCGACTTGGCTAGAAGATCAAGTACTGTTCGAACATATTCGTCCTTGCGATTGAGCTTCTTTAAGCAGCGTGCGTGCATCTTGAGCATGGTTGTCTCGACCGTGTTCCATCTGCTTTCTGCGAAGTACGACGCCATACGCCCGAAGTACATAGCAGCTGCCGCAAAATCACCAAGCTCGCTATTATAAAGTAAGCATCTAACACGCTAAACCTCAAGGGCCAAAAAACATACAATCTAAGTGCAGCTAGGTCTCCAAGTACACTTTCTGCTGACTTAGTCTGACCTGCAGCCATGTAGTGCTTGACAATTAGATCGCTCAAGGTCTGTAAAGATTAGTAAGTATGTCTAATATTGCGATATCTTTACTGACCTCGTAAAATTGTCGGAATTGCCTGATCGATAGCATTGCGGTGACTAGTGCTCCAGCAGATATGCCAAGGCGTGACTTCGAGGTTTCGGTGTTCGGTTCGGTGTTTGATTCGTCCTGCTTCAACTCACTCTCCTCTTCCTCCTCGTCTTCCAAATTAACGTCAGCTAGCTCTTCTTTCGCATTCAGAGACGCCAAGATAGCATTCCAACCTATGTTCCAACCCATGCTCTTGCCTGCGTGCTCGAGCAGGCGTCGCTGAATAGCAAGCAGTTGTGCTCTAGTACCGGCCAGTTCTTGCAAGCCGTTCTTCGCAGAAGGAATCGCACTTTGTTGGTTCGGCGGTGGTCGATCGTGATATTGGCCATTCTCGAACACAACCTGTGCATTTGCCGCAGGTTGTGCATATGGCATGTCTGACGCAGGTCGTCCATGGTTGAGAGATGTTGACCGAGATGGATGGATCATTGACTTGGGCTCTGAGACCTTCATCTTTTGTTCTTTGTTGCGGCCGCCGAACGAAAGACTCTTGCCTGAAGAACCGGTTGATGGATCTCTAGAGAACCTAGTAAATGGAAGTGAGCCTGTAGAGGTTTCGCGCAGCACTTGGTCCAGCGCAGCAAATGTCCACGAACGAACAACGTTCTCAATTAGATTGTCGGGCAATGTGGTATCGTGAGCTTTCGCGCTAAACTCATGAGTAAGTACTTCGAATCGGCGGACGTGAACTAAACTTACCCATTGATCAGGTCATCTCGCAAGAGCCGTCCGGCAAAAGTGATAAAGTTCAGTGCGCGAGAGCAGAGTTCAGCTAGAGAAAAAAGATCTTCCGAATCATTGACTTGACCCCCAGACTTCATACCAATAGCGCTGTCGTCAGTCGATCGCTGAATTATGCTGGCATTTGGTCGAGGTTGTAGTTTAGCTGCGAGGTCAGAACGTGCTGAGACGGAATTTCCGAGTCTTAACAGCAAGAACATCTGGCGAGCGAAGATGTACAGCCTGAAGTCGAAGATCGAGATGTTGTTCGCGAGGATGAGACCGCGGTAGTCTTTCTTTAGCGCGTTGATTGGCCTATCGTCGTGTATGGCCGATGCTGATTCGTCCTTCCCATCCTGTTGCGCGATCTCGGCCGCTATCTGATACAGATCATCTGAATGGCTGAGTAAAACACTTCCTTGTGCATTCTCACTTGACTGATCACGTATAACGCTGTCTAGACCGATGGAAAGCTCGTCATATCCGAGCAGAGCATCTTCGACTAGGCCTACGCTTTCGAAGCCTCTTGCCAAGCCTTCCTTTAAGATGAAGAACGTGTTGAAATTCCAGCCAGGAAACGAGCGCTGAGCGTCATTCTTCCGGATGTCCTCTTCGTACTGACTTACCCGGAGGTCAAACGAGAGGAGTATCAACATCTTGAACTTAGCTATGACATCAGCCCAGGCACGCTCTTGTTCCTGAGGGCTCTCAGTGATAGGTGGTGAGGTGACAGGCGCTGCAGCTGGAAGCATGTGCTGTGGAACTCTTTCTTTTGGCACCCGTATCTGAGCTACGCGATCAGGTGCCGATTTTGAGGAGACATTGAAGTCTGCGCGAAGCTTTTCGAGTAGGGTCGTCGTCCCGCGCGTCCATCTAGAAGCTGCCCCAGTCTTCTCCTTCTCGCCAGTCATGGTATTTGAAGACCCACGAGGCTGACTTGCTGCTGGCGTCTCAGGTACGACCACATGTAGAATCAACCATTCGTATGCATCATGGTTCTCCTGAGTGTTCGCCGTACTGCTTTGAGAAGGTGGTGTGTGTTCTTTCACCCACTCGCGGACTTGCTTCCGTGCAGTCGCCTTATAAGTCTCTGAATCGTCACATCTCAGAAGATAGACCTTTAGATAAGGAGTTTGACGCAGTCCTGGGATTTGATGTCGCCGCTCTTTCTCTTTGTTAGGTGCTCTGAAAATCTCATCCATGTTCCTATTAGGCGTACCTTGACCAGGTGCTGAAGCTGACGAGGCCGCACTTGCAGCTTGTGCTGATTCTTTACTGGGCACAAGGTCAACATGCAGAGAGTCGATGGATCTCAGTGGCCGTGTAGGAGCTTTCCAGTGCAAGTTACGAAGGGGCAGGCGCGCAGCCAAGTCCTCTTGTATCAACGAAAAGACTCCAGAAGGGTCATGGTACTCGACTGCGAAGCATAAGCATAGGGGTGGTAAATTTACAGGGGTGCATACCCGTCACTTTGGAGCTTGATAGCCCGTCCATCACCGTAGGTTCAACTTGAGTTTGCCTAGAACCATCCTCTGTGGCACCCAGGGCTGGCGCACCATTTCCAGCCACACTCATGAAACGTGCACGATGAGGAATACGGTATGACGGCGGATTATGTGATTGATGACGTTTGTTCGAGTGCGCGGGTATTGATGCCGTCGCGAGACGAACGTTGCGCTTTGGGTGGCTTCACCGCTAGGCGCGACTAACCCAAATTCGGCGAAGACCCGCTCAGGCGTTGAGGTCTCCGCCACATCACGTGTGGTCGTCTCTTCTATGGCCGTTGTGCGAGCCTCTCAATCCATCACCGGTCAGCAGCGATTTTTCTCGCTTCACCCTGCCACCAGTGGATGAACACGCTCGTTCAGCCCTGCGCTATGCCTTGTGGGCTCGTGATGCGGCATTTGAGCGCCCCGTGAGTTTTCGCATTCTTCGCATTCGTCTTTCCGTGAGGGGTCTGACATATGCGCCTCTATTGTGCACCGTCGTAGGTCCCATGCGATAAATGTTAGGCAGTGTTCGATATTAGAAAGAGAGCAATATGTTATCAACTCTGTTCGGGTCTTTCTAAGCCTTATTTCGCATGCTTCTTGTTTCTTGGGACACAACATTTGACTCCCATCTTTCAGCTGTCGCACTCACTGGACTTCACTTTCTATATCTATTGAACAAAACTATCAGCTCTCAAGATGGGCATGGGAGATTATTCACCTGGCAGTGTCTGGTATTACGCACCAAACAAAGCAGCGCCAATTGTCTTCATCGTCGTCTTCTTTGTCTCTGGAGCGCTACATGCCTGGCAGACAATGTAAATACTCCGGTTTCTGCTGATTCATTATACTGACTTTTCCTAGCAAGCACAAGTCATGGCGAACAACACTATTACTTCCATGGGCCGCTCTCTTGATGATTAGCGGCTTCGCAGTGCGACTCGCTGGTGCCTATGACACTGACAATCTAGCTTATCTCATAGCTTCAACTGTACTGATTATGTCTGGACCTCCAGTGTACGCCCTCATAAACTACTTCATACTGTCACGGCTCCTCTATTACATTCCCTACCTGGCGCCTCTTCACCCGGGACGTGTAGCAACAACTTTCATAGGTCTCGATGGCGTGTGTGAGATCCTTATCGGACAAGGTGCCTGGCGCATGGCCGACTCCAGCTCTACAGATGCAGAACGGAAGCTCGGCTCAGACCTTGTCACCGCGTCGCTGTGTCTTCAAGCAGCACTCTTCGGTGCTTTTGGGCTTCTCGCAGCACAGTTCCACCGACGTGCTAACAAGGCCGGAATACTCAAGAAGGATCTACGAGTTGTACTCTACGTCATGTACGTGAGTGCCTCTATTGTTACTATTCGTTGCATTTACCGCCTCGTCGAATACATTCTCGGCTGGGGATCCTCTATCTATCAGAACGAAATCTACTTTTGGATCTTCGAAGCTGTCATCATGGCACTCAATACTGCTCTACTCAATATCTTTCACCCTGGAAAGCGCTTGCCTCCTTCCAACACCGTTTTTCTGGCTCGCGATGGCGTAACTGAACGAAAAGGGCCCGGCTGGGGTGATGATAGGCCGTGGATCATTACCATCTTCGATCCCTTTGACCTTTGGGGCTTGGTTAAGGGGAAGGATAAGAAGACGCAGTTCTGGGATATGAGTGATGCAGAGTTAGAAGCAGCGAGAGCAGAGAAGAAAAAGAGGAAGAGGGGTGTGCTTAAGGGCTTGTTGGATCCTTTCCACCTTTGGGGTGAGCGAGGATACATTAGCAAGTACTTTAAGAAAGACCTGAATAGCGGGTCAAGGAGCAACGAGGTCGGGACCCAGCACATACACGCCGGACGATTGAGGCACAATGGTAATGATACGCACGATACTGTTTGATAGGTGTACGAGGTTCTCAGAAGTTAGGGACTCTCTTCTTTTCTACTTTTTGTGCCCTCTTTCATCCGGGTCTATCCTTTCCTTGACTTTCATTCTCCTTGTGTAGTCTCCTAATCTTTAGTATGCTCTGCTATTGAAACAAACATGGACGGTATCTCATAGAGCAACCAGTCACACGACCGTAGGCGCTCTCGTTCAATCCTCCCATGACCAGACATAGTCTATACTGCCTCAGCTATGATTGGCTCCGCATGACATGCCACTGGTACCTGGACGCCTATGTTTCCTTTGTTCTTGTCTTCTTTGTCATCACCAACAGGCTACGCTACAGATGGGGCAGGCTATGTGGAGCACCATGTGGAGCAGAAGCATGGCTTTACGACCGCACTCAAAAGTCAAGATCTCAACAAGCACAACCTAGACAGCAGGCAAACAGCGTCGTACATGCACTCCATGTGAACCCGGCCCCACCGATGCAACATTCACAACCGTGGCAACCGAGCAGGGAAATAGAGGAATTATTGGAGGAATCGTTTACGTCGTCAATTTCAGGGTTACATGCTGATTTGGGGAGGCGTGATCAAACTGAAGGTTCAAGTAACGGGTATGACTGAGTGGTGAGTTGACTTGGGTAGAGGGATAGAATGCGGCGGGTATGGCCACTTTTGGCAGTCATCTAGTAGGGGCTCAAGCCAAGAAGAACGCTTACAAAATCAGTAATACGGTGGCAACTGTACGCAGACTGAGTTATTGGTGGAAATAATTAACGATGATTTGAGCGGTCCAGATCTTTATGCAGGTGACGATGCGCAGCTGTCGACTTAGTGATTTCCAGGCGATGAAACTATTACGCGGCAAGCACCACGCGTCCTGTTAGGCGTCGTCACCATCCAGCCTGACGCTGCAGCATTACAATCACCAGTGCATTTCAAGAACAGACAAATCGCTGGAAAAATATTAACGTTAAAGTATTCATCATATATGCTATTTACTCTTATAGACGCCATACCTAACTCCAGGTAGGTTGGTTAATATGCAAGTCCCCCTGGAAACCGAGAGGTTGTGATTCCATGCCACTCTTGAGAACGCCAATAATGCACGTATGCATGTGAAAGAAAAGTTCATTAAGCTGGACAGGTATTTGGAAAATTGTGATCTACACATCAAAAGCCGTTGAAGCCCATCAGAATACCTGCGCCAGCGATCGCTGCACCGCCAATCCAGGGGTTTGCAGTTGCAACAGGCATGGCAGCGGCAGTGGAAGTTTCAATCCCACCGCCACCACCTGTGACACTAGGGCCATTGACTCGGGGTCCACCAGTGCCGACTGCTGCAGTTGATACCGCACCAGCAACACCGGTTGCGTTGGGTACACCGTCAGAGCCTTCCCGGATTTCCTGAATATTCTCAGAGGTAGCGTTAAAGTTGGTCTGGGCGAGAGAAATTTCATTGTTCTCAAGGTCGTAGACGACATATGCGGATCGTAGGAAGGTGTCACCAAGAACAGCGACAGATTGTCCGGCAGGTCCGATACCAAGGATGCAGACGGGTCGTCCGCGGCTAACAGCAGCAACTATGACAAGCTCGTTGAGCGGGACGGAGATCTGGACACCAGAGAAGTTGAACTCGAGAGAGCCTTGCTGGTTTGCAAGATCACAGTCAACAAAGGCAGCCCCCTGCGAAGCGTCGTACTGAGCGTCAAAGGTTTGGTATAGCGAGCTCGCGACGTTATCGGGCAAGTACATCAACGAAGACCCAGAGTCGAGCAAGACGGGCACGTTTGAGTTCTCGAAGATGGAGCCATTCTTGCCATCGCGGCCCATTCCAGTCAGGGCAATTATAAACTCAGCATATTGTCCTCGCTCTGGGATGATAGGTAGTGTCTGAAGCTCGCCCTGGTACTTGTCCGTGTCCACGCCACCGAAGAGAATGCTTCCAGTAGATGCGTCCAGATCGTTCAGCCACAGAGAGTATGCGTTTGAGTTGATGGTACCATCATCCTTCAGCTTCTGAGGCAAGTTTGGGTATGGGTCCAGTCCTGCGCGGCCTACAGCGACCTCGTTGATGGTGTAACCGATTCCAAGGATGCCCTCTGGTGAGCTTGATACGTAGCCGATACCAAACTGCAGATCCTTTATTGTTTGTCCGCCGAGGCGGAAAGTGTCTGTCGCATAGTCTCCCGATGCGCCTGATCCATCCACGTATGATATGTTGAAAGCGCCGTTGACGTAGTTGTATGTTGACGAGTCGTTTGCGTTGTATGTGCCAGATTGGCCGCACTGGTTGCCGCCTTGGCTGCACAGATTCGAGTTGACCGAGTTGACCCAAAGATCGCTGCTACCTGTGTCGATGTGTAGCCGGAAGTTTTGCTCAGGAGTACCTAAGCTTGCGTTGGCGAAGTAGAGCGTCTCGAGATTGTCCAGTGTCTCCTGGACAACCTTTTGCCGTCTTCGTAGCTGGTCGTGTGCGACGGGGTTGACGATGTTCCGGCGCTGAGTATCTAGGCGCACCACTCGCGGATTCTAGGTGTACATTAGTATGATGGCTCGCAGAGACGCGTCTGTACGCTTGTATGGGAGGACTTCGGGAGGATCTCGCTTCGGACTGAAATGCTGGGGATGCCAAGAGCCGCACTTACCTCTCGCGGTGCAAGCCTCACTGCCGCGGCCGACGACGCCAATTGCGCCGCCAGAAATGTCGAGTACTTCATGATGTTGTTCCTGGAAATGTGATGCTAGGGCTGTGCGGTGGATGTATACCACGGATTACAAACAGTCTCTGGTGTGGCTTGGTGAAACCTGACGCGCGAGTGGTCGGAGCTGAGAGAAGGCAGCTATGAATCGTGTTTGAGATTGCAGTTGAAGTCGCAGAGAGCGAAGCGTTGTACAAGCACACGAGAATAGTGGACAACAGGGAAACAATAGCAACAGGGGAAGGACGACTGGAGAGCGACTAGGGATAAAGCCAATATGTAGCAGAGGCGCAGGCGGGTAGGCTCTAGTCGGCGAAGGGGGCGTTCGAGCCTTGTGATGACGACGCGTATGATGAGGTCAAGTCTGGAATTGTTACGGATCCTGTGGCCCTTAGTGCAGCTGCCCACGTAACGAACATGGGCAGCCGCCGACATTTCCGGGGCTAAAAGCCTGCAGCCAACAGGACTTGTGTGTGCCCTGATGGAAGATCCGCAGGGCGTGGCGGTGCCTCTATTACGAGACGATTCGCCTTGACGCCGCTTCCATGGCCCAGCCAAGCGCTTGGTGCCGATCTGACAAGCCTTGCCGCTGTGTCGCATGGGCCTTGTCAGTACATAGTAGGCGAATATGGCGCAAACAGTATCAACACCGCAAAACATTCATAGCCTCATGAGAAAACGTCGCGAAATGCTGCTTCACAATAGCTACCTCGTGGTATTTGAGTTTGTATTGTAGGCTGCGCGTTCGGCCGGGCTTCCGTCAGCCGCGTACGTCACATGGTCTACCACAGTGTCTTGACGCCGTCGTTCATCGAAAGGCTACTAAAAGATGCGATGCATAATCCAGTAGCCTAGCGGCCGGTGAGTCCCCAGATGGTATCCCCAGGCGCCCGGAGTCAAGAGATACCGCGTGGTCAAGAGACGCCTGAAAGCGCTGTGCCTCTCGAGAAAAAAGACGTTTGAGGCTGAAACCTGACGCCCCTGCAGGAACCGGTACCTGGGATCGTATCTATGTGGCGTAGCATCGTCGTCGGTAGCGAAGAGCCCCGAGAAGTAATTATCTCGGCCCCTACGTAAAGAAAAAAAAGCCGATGAGCCATGATGAACTCTCGCTCTCCATTGGTACTCGACATGAGAGAAGTATGTCGCTGTAAATAGGTCGTACTACTTACGATTCCTGCAAGGGTGACGTCGCATCCGCGCACGCACATCGCCCTATCTTTAGTGCGAAAGGCTTGATGGGCTGCGGGTCGATCCTCGCTGCACGTGAGCACTAGTCCCAAGAAGGACGACCCGTGAAAGCGCGTTTGCAGAGCATCGCGTGTTTCGCGTCACCCCTCCAGACCAACACCCACAGCCCAAAATGTCCAAAGCCGAATCTTCCAAAGCAGCTGCCAGCAATGGTGTCAAACCAAACCCCAACGCTGCTGGTGGTGCTAACTATGAACTGCCATGGTAGTTGACTACCCGCGCCCTTCGCAGCTCATCCAAACTAACAGGCACCTAGGGTAGAGAAATACCGTCCCGTCTACCTCGATGATGTCGTCGGCAACACTGAAACCATTGAACGCCTCAAGATCATTGCCAAAGACGGTAACATGCCACATATGATCATCTCTGGCATGCCTGGTATCGGCAAAACCACGTCCATCCTCTGTCTCGCACGCCAGCTCCTCGGTGACGCCTATAAAGAGGCTGTTCTCGAACTCAACGCCTCTGACGAGCGTGGTATCGACGTCGTACGCAACAGGATAAAGGGCTTCGCGCAGAAGAAAGTCACACTTGCACCAGGCAGGCAAAAGCTCGTCATTCTGGACGAGGCGGATAGCATGACCAGCGGTGCGCAGCAAGCCCTGAGGAGGACAATGGAGATCTACAGTGCAACAACACGGTTTGCATTCGCTTGCAACCAGTCGAACAAGATCATTGAGCCGCTGCAGTCGAGATGTGCCATACTCAGATACGCTCGCCTTACCGATGCGCAAGTCGTGCGCCGCGTTATGCAGATCTGCGAGGCCGAGGACGTAAAGTATTCAGACGATGGGATTGCGGCACTCGTCTTCTCCGCTGAGGGAGATATGCGACAAGCTATCAACAACCTACAGTCGACATTCGCTGGTTTCGGCTTTGTAAACGGCGACAATGTCTTCAGAGTGGTCGACAGCCCGCATCCCATCAAAGTGCAAGCCATGATCAAGGCGTGCCACGAGCAGCGCATCGATGATGCCTTGGCGTCGTTGAAAGAGCTCTGGGATTTAGGATATTCATGCCACGATATTATCAGCACAATGTTCAAAGTTACTAAGACCATTGATACGCTGAGTGAGCACGCGAAGTTGGAGTTCATCAAGGTAATTGCTGTTAACTCAGACGAAATACAATGGCTGATGGGGAACAGGAAATTGGCTTCACCCACATGCGCATCCTCGAAGGCGTGCAAACACTTCTACAGCTATCCGGCTGCGTTGCGCGCTTGTGCAAGATCAACATGCAGCCGCAATTGTTCGCCCTCCCCACGACGTCGAAGTAAAACAACTCCTTTGGAGCATCTGCAGCATTTAGCATGGAGTTTGGCGTTCACATGTGGCCAAACATGGGCCTATCCTAACGCATCATGGTATACACGCTATCTGAGAACTTCTAATTGTAGTCCTGTCTCGTCGCCCGCCTCCATGCCTTGTGACTTTTTTCAGTCCCTTTCGCCGAGTCCGGTTGTCTTTTACCGGAGATATTGCACACACGTTCGTGTGCTTGCCTACATGCTGCAAGATTGCAACAGAACCTTCTCAGCATGTTTGACACAAATTTGCTCTGTTTCGTCTATATGCAGTTTTTCTCTGCAAGCGAGCAACTACCCGGGCCTACACTACTATTTTACTCACACATAGAAACTACAGCTCGTCAACCGTGCCCACAATCATGTCTCAACTGCGCCAGAAGCTAACCATCGTCGTATAGTATATCTTGCCCATCGCCCATGACCTACTAGCAAAAACTCCTGTTTCGAATTCTTCACAAACATTATCGTGGTTGTTGTGGCAACCCGTTTGGCACGGTTGCTGACCCAGCCTTCGAAGCAGAAGAAGCGACCCGCTGCCATCACAACGCACACTGCCGCCACTAGCGCAGGTCAATTGACTCCACAAGGTGAAACCGATAAGCTGAACTGCGGACATAGAACCTTAATCCGATAGATTCTTCCCTCGACAGCACGCACCAGGATATCTTGCGACAGGACTTGAGCATTAATGACAACAACTCTGAGCCTGAAGAGTGGAATTCAGACTACCATGCATTACAATATCTGATACAGGTATAGCGAAGGCTTTTAGCGACGCGGACTAGAGTCCATCTAGACAGGGTAATCGCATCCAAACGTAAAGACTGCTATGGTTCAGTGTTCGCGAAGGGAGAGCACAGTGTGTGGATAATGGGATCCGATGTCGGAAAAACGTTGTGGAATTGATGGCCAAGACTACAAGGTGCGCTGATTAGTACGATGTGTTCTGCACCCGTGTACCATCCCATGTTGGAGGCAAGGTAAGCTGTGGAGGAGAGGCCCGGGGTGAGATGAGGAGACTAGCGTACTTCGGCTTCGACATCCGTGGGGTACTTCACATTTAGGGACCCCACTGTGCAATGCGACTCGGATCAAGAATAAAGCCTCAGACAAATAAATAGTCGAAGAAGTACGTGGTAGGCCCTGACTCGGAGAAGCAGATACTCACAATATTCCTTTTCCTATACACTGTTCCTGCTTGAATCTCACAATTTGCAACTTACCATGGCTTCTTCAATCGCCCCCAACAACCTCCTCAGTAATGCAGCGCAATCGAGGATATGCACCGCATTTGGTATCAAGATAACGCCGGATACATCGATAGTACACATTGCCAAAGCAGCTGGCTATGACTCGTTGTTCATCGACCTGGAGCATACAGCCATGACAATCAAAGATGCCAATCAACTATGCATCACAGCAAACTCAGCTGGTATCACGCCCTTCGTTCGCGTGCCACACCAGTGCGGTAACGGGTTCGTACAACGGGTCTTGGATGTTGGAGCCATGGGTATCATTGTTCCACATATTCACACAGTCGGCAGGTCTCCCTCATTACCGCTGACCCTTTGGCTGGAATCCCGCTAGAATCATCTTTCTGGTACCGAATATGGCTAACAAATATGATGTTAACAGATGATGCTCTCCGCGCTATAAACATCTCTAAATATCCTCCCATGGGCAAACGATCAATCAGCGCCGGCTTCCCTCACTTTGAATTCGCTCCCGTACCTACCACCACCATGACTGCGCAGATGAACGCAACCGGCTCTACTGTCTTCATTATGATAGAGACGGCGGACGCTCTTGCAGCTGTCGACGATATCGCCGCGCTAGCAGGCGCCGATGTACTCCTCGTCGGCTCCAACGACCTAGCTTCAGAAATCGGAACTCTGGGCGATTGGGACGCACCATGCTTCCTAGCCGCGCTGGAAAAGGTGGGTGCAGCTGCGAGAAAACACGGCAAGATTATGGGTATTGCGGGATTGTACCATAGGCCAGATATATTGGAGCGCGTGATCAATGAGTTCGGCGCAAAGTGGGTAGTGGGTGCTCAGGATGTTGGGTTGTTGTTGCAAGGCGGAACGGCAAACTCTGCTTTATTAAGAAGTTTACAAAAGTAAAGCAAAAATGGTTTCTTCCTTCATCTTTTCTTGTTCTCTCTCCAGAGATCTTTTGTATCTGCTCATTGATTGCGGGGGATTTGTCGCTCGAATTCCTCCCAATCTATCTCGTCGGCCCCTGTCAGCATGAAGTCGTTACCAAAATCGAGGTTGAAATCGCCGATATCGTCAATAGAGGGTATATCGTACGATTCGTTGTCGAATCCCAGACTGTTTGAGAAGCGACTAGTATGATCTGGCAGTTCGAAGAGAGCTTGCCGCCAATTAGTGGCTAAGGTAGGCTCTTGGTACGTATCTGCTGCGTGTGACTTGTTGGACATCGTCGTATCTTCCGCAGACGGTAGACGATCACATAAGGCTCCATGATCTAAATTATCCGATGGCCCTTCAGCAGCAGCAGCAGGACTTCCGGCAATAGTGGGAACACTAATTCCAATACCGAGGTGCTGACAGATATGTTCAACATCTAACATGCGTTTCGCAGCAGCTTTGTTGCCATGCTTGGTGAGGTATTGAAGTATGCTTGTCGCACTTCGGATGCCATGGAGTCCTGAGCGAGGTGATCCAACAGACTGAAGGCTTTCAACAAGTATGAAAATAAAAGCGGCCGAGATTGCTGCATCCAAATCAAAATATCCGAATTTAGCTAGCAATTCCTGTTGCTTGAGCGAGAGTAGAACATCCAAAGTCATACCTGCAGCTTCTATACACGTCGCTGCAAGCACGTGCAAAGTGGAAGATGCGGTGCTTGAAAGGTCTGTGTCGTTACCTTGAAGCTTCGATTTAGCGAGATGGAGGAGAATTGGTCTTGTTGTCAGTATAATAGCCTATAGCACCTGTCAGCGTGCTCCGAATGTACTCAGACGTCTATTACCTGGAATAGCATCAGATACAGTGTCGCACCCGTCCTTGTAACGGCAAAAGCTTTCGAAAATTCTAATGGAAACTCAGCTGCAAGGTCTCTTCTCACTGACTTAAGCTCTCCAAGGAGATCGTGTACAGTGCGCAGGAATTGTCCTTCAGATCTTCCCTTGAGTCCATATAGTCCTGGAGACGTTATGCTGCGTGATCATGAAATGAAGGATGACCAGCAACTCACCCTGTGTGATCAAACCACTCAACCTCGCGATCTCGATATTGATCTTCAGTGTCGGTGTCGGTGAGAAACCTGCGGATTCGATGGGCAATTTGGTGGTTATGTTGTCGTCAAGAATACCAACAGGGTTACCTGTTGCGGCGGCTAGTCTCCTATGACAAGTCAGAAAATGCTACGTATCCAGGATGGATGAATGACCTCTCTTGCATATATATGGTCCACCATAAGCGATTACGATGCGTCTTCTCAGATCTCTTCATCTGAACTGTGGCATCATCGCGAGAGAGACCATTGGACATGGCCAGCCGCAGTGCCACGCCAGCCTTCGATAGTGTTATTAGGACGATAGTAACAGTTTCAAGAGACGAGATCTAAATAGCTTACATAGACGTACGCATCGTCTTTCCGATCAGAGCATTGTAGAAAGAAAGCGAACAAACCCATGATCTCGATTGCCAACGTACCCGATTTTCGTAGATCACATAACGAAGGTAGGCAGCTGACAGCCTCGAGGAAGTAGGTGGCACCAGGGAATGTTGAGCCTTCCTCCATCTTACCCTGTAACAGTTCACCCAAGGCAAAAACCATGAGGATTTCAATGTAGCAAAGATCGTCAATGCCTGTTCGGTTCGAGTCGTCTTCATAAAAGCTACAGAGCTTGTCAGAAAACGATCTCGGATCGATCAGATGCTGCAAGCTTCCAATAGATGCGAGGACTGTATTGAGTAAGTCATGCGCCTGTTCCTCGCTCGGCCATGTAATGTCGGTGGATGTTGTTCGGTGCTTAAGACCCCCAGGCTCCAGATTGTAAACATTGTCCGGACTGGCATCGCAGATACTGGTAGAACCGACTGAATCCGTTACATTCTCAGAGTGTAGGCTTTTGATACGGGACCCGAAGTTGAGGCTTGAAGACATGGTTGGCTCTAGGACGATCGCTAGAAGGCAATAATGAGGCCATGTCACAATGCTCTGGACGACTGTCAGACCTACATGCTGTACCCAAACTATGGTCCAGTTCTTCGGTGTTCGCTTGTGCTGTAGGGTCCACTGAACCGGTGCTGCGGGATGTAGCAGCTGGAGGGGTGCCGTTGGCGAGGCTCTCTGCAGTCGCGGTCGCGGTAGCAGATGCAAGTTTTCTCTCCAATCCTTCAACATAACTATTCACGTAAGACACTTCCGTTTCCGGCTCTAAGGTCACTCACGTCACCGAATACAGCTTCCTTCGCCCATTGTCCGCAAAAGTGCATTGGAGATTTCTCTTTGCGCAGTAGCGACATGGCTGATTGCCACAGCACTTGATCTTCCGCTCTCGGCAGGACGCGCACCTGCTTTACTATGAGTGTCGAGTTGGCGCGCATGGCAGACCTTTCACTACGCACGCTTGGGGTGTTCGAGCAACTTCCTCAACCGGAGCAGAAAGTCGAGCTCGTTTGGTTGCGGGCTCAAATGATGTCATAGCTCATACATCATGCTGTGGTAAGATCAGATGGAAAGGACACAAGTAAGAATGCAAGAGTGGACGTATTAGGTCGAGTCTTATGGTTAGACATGACATTGTCACGACAAGAAGTCCCAAGGCCCTACTGCAGACCCATTTTACGTAAAGGCCGCTAGCTGAACCCGACCTGGATCTGCTCCGAGTTCCTTAGTCCGTTACATTGAACATCAAGCCTCATGACCTCAAAACACAAGTACCAAATTCCGACCCATTGTTGCAGATCGCAAGCTCTACGCGAGCTTCAAAAACTTGTGTACGTTGTCGAGTGCAGCTATAGATGTGAGCACCTGCGTCTCTGCTGTCGTTGCACCGATGTGTGGGGTGCTGATAACCTTCCCTGTTGCCCACAGCTTCTCATATTTCTGCAGTGTCGGAGGCTCTTCCTCATGGCAGTCCAGACCAGCACCAAAAATGTGACCCTCCTCTAAAGCTTCCACCAGGTCATCTTCATTGACGATACCTCCTCGCGCAACATTGATTAAAATCGAACCTTGCCGCATCATCTTGAATTGAGTGGCAGATACCATGCCTCTTGTCTTCGCATTGAGCGGTACATGAATAGTCAGGACATCGACGTGAGACAGCATGTCTTCCCACTGATTGACCCTTGTATGTGGAATATCAGCCCATGCTTCAGTAGACGCGAAGGGATCGCAGGCATAGACTGATACCCCAAACGCACCGCTGAACATGCGAGCAACGGCTGTACCAATGTTGCCCATGCCAACAATGCCTATGGACTTTCCAATGAGTGTCATGCCACAGCAATGTTCCTTTCGAACTTCTAACCCTGCTGCCTGTTTTGTGGATATAACGCGTAGCTGTCGCGCAACTGCCATTGTAAGACTGAGGACAAGCTCTGCGACCGATTGTGCGTTAACGCCAGGGGTATTGAGGATGGCAATTCCACGTTTCTCGCATGCATCTTGGTCGATGATGTCAATGCCAGTGCCTTGTTTTCCGATCGCGCGTAACTTTCGTGTGGAAGCGATGTCGTCCGCCGTAATTGTCTTCTCCCGTACGAGAATGGCATCTGCGTTGTCGCGCCAGTTTTCGATTTCGGGGTCGTCGGGTAGTATCGTTGTAAAGAGACGTTGGCTATGGCGGACAGCCTCCTCAGGAAAATCTTCGAGGAGATAAATGTTCTGCTTAGATTTCGCCGCACATCTATCGACGTCGTCTGAAGAGGTCTCGGCGTAGTCAATTCGAGAGGGTGCCATGTTGAGAGTTCAAATCAGCCGGTATACAGGTAGTTCAAAATGAAAGTACGATTCAAGAAGCAATTGACAGAAGTGCTTTCTCGATATAAATAATGAAAGACTCGTAAATGTTTTGAGAGACGCGACTCAGAATGTGACTTTTTCCATGGCTTATATGTTAGGATAGTTAGATGTGCTTCACACTCCTAGTCATTACCTAGGTAGCCCGTGGTCGGGTGCGGCATCCGAGGCGTGCTGAGTCCTTTAGCAGCCATTACGAAGTGCGGCTGTCACATCCGGCGATTGTCTAGCACGCTAGGGGCGTGCGGCTTCAGCATCCGACGTGAACTTGAGCCCTATGTTCTCCGCACACAGATGGCGCCCCATGGGGAAATCCCTAGAGGTTTTCCACCAGCGCAAACAGAGTCTGGAGTTGGCCACACTCTGGAACTATAAGAATCTCAAGGGTCAAAATTTCATGGTAGCATCTCAAGTCAAACTTCTTATCCGATAAAGAGATCACCACACCTTACGACAAGTACACTCATTGTGCGATATCTTACCATGTCCGAGTCGATCGAAAAGCGTGGCATTGAGATGGTCGAGGAGGCAAGCGAGAAACTCGAGGGCGGTCTGATTGTCACCTACCACATCGACCCCAAAGATGAGAGAGCTGTTCTGAGGAAGCTTGACCGTGTCATCCTTCCTCTCATGGCTCTTGTTTACTTCTTTCAATGTAGGCTCTTCCCCTTGTTCTGACCAGGCCTTTTCTAACATAGCAAAAAGACCTCGACAAGCAAAGCATCAACTATGCTGCCGTCTTTGGTCTTGAGGAAGATCTGAAACTGTCTGGTTCAGAGTTCTCGTGGGCCATCTCCATCTTCTACTTTGGTCAATTCGTGTCCGAGTACCCTGCGGCGTATCTGATGAGCAGATTTCCTATCACATTGTTCGTCGGAATCACAGTGATTCTTTGGGGTATCGCAGAGATGTGCTTGGGCGCCACCACCAACTGGACAACAATTGCTGTTGCTCGTTTCTTCCTCGGTCTGACCGAAGGTGCAGTCGCGCCATCTTTCATGATAATCACGAGTGGCTGGTACAAGCGCAGCGAGCACCCGATCCGTATCGCGTAAGGCTCCTAAACCTCCTGTCTACATCGTCCACTAACATGCATACAGCACGTGGGTTTCTATGTTCGGTATCTCGCAGATCGTCGGTGGTACCATGATGTACGGTATTGGCAACGGAAACCTTGCCTTGGCATCTTGGAGAGTGCTTTTCCTTATCTGCGGTGGACTTACAGTTGCCTGCGGTATCCTCTTTGTCAGTTTCATGCCACGGAGCACGACCACCGCTTGGTTTCTCACTGAACGTGAGCGCGCCATCGCTACTGAACGTCTTGCTGTCGATCGTGCGACACGGGATAGGTCTTCCTTCGACACCACTCAGTTGAAGGAAGCATTCATCGACCCACGCACATGGCTTTATGCGCTCATGGCTCTCTGCATTACGCTGCCAACTCCCATCGTCAAGTTCTCGTCCCTCGTCATTAAAGGATTCGGTTTCACCTCTTTCCGCACCATGTTGGTCGGATTGCCATCGGGTGGAGTTTCTTTCGTATTGGTGTGGATTGGTGCCCTCGGCCCTACCTACTTTCCCAATTCCCGCTGGCTGGTCGGTATCTTCGTCGCATTGATGCCTTTGATGGGAACCCTACTCCTCCTCCTGTTGCCGGCTAGCAACAGCTGGGGCATTGTCGTCGCCACGTGGTTTGCTGGCTCTACGGCGCCCCCGCTGAGCGTGGCTGTAGGCCGTAAGTGTCCTTGTACGAACTGCATGTGAGACATCTACTAACTCCACACACGCATATCCAGTCATGGCTTCGAATGTGAAAGGAAACACCAAGAAGTCGGTAGTGAGCGCGATTTTCTTCGTGTTTTACACAGTTGGTTGTATCACCGGACCTCAGCTATGGCAAAAGGAGGATGCACCCCGTTATACCAAGGGATGCATCACCAGTGTAGTCGCCTGGTGTGCTTTGATTGTTCTTTTTGTAGTCCATTACTTCACAGCGAAAGCGAGCAACAGGAAAAGAGATGCAGCGACGGGAGATGTCTCTGTTCACCGAGGTGAAGACTCAGATCAAGTTGGCGTAAGTGTCGATTCAGATCTCACAGAGTGGCAGGATGCTCTCTTCAGATATAGCTACTGAATGCGCGCTCTCAACCAGTGTTATACGGCGCGATGACCCGTTGGAGTTCGAGAAGGGCCTGAATATGGATATTAGCTATATATCTGATTTCCATTTTTGATGTCTCTTACCAATAATTCCACCTCTGAGCTCTCACCTCAGCACGCTTTCCACAACCACATGGGCTATTGTCACGTTATATTCCGATACCGGACACACACACACAAAAATGCGTCTCTCGAAGTCTGAATGAACGTTGTACGTTTCGACATGACGAGTTAGGAGAAGCTCTGGAAGGTCCGTCCCAGCCTCCCTGATTTGATGATGTCATCAAAGCGCATGCAAAACTATGTACCAGCCTCCTTTCATTTTACGTTGTGCGCAACATTGCATCCTAGATCACATAACGATTCGTTTATAGTGTCATATCTTGATTCAAGAACAAGGTCAAGAATCCTTGATTCAACGTGTGTCACGTTAGCTCGATGTGATACCGCATGGCTTGAGATATTTTCTACCAACACAACACATCAGATGACGTGTTAGTGCGATGAGAATCGATAAGTACTGTTCGTTGGTCATCGTATACGGTGCGAAACAAACGTATCATACACATGGTGTTCATTATCGGTCGTGGTAGCTATACACATTACATGAAGAGCTGTGACTACGTCACATGTACTCGCACACAAGGTCGTATCGAGCTTATATAGGGTGCCGTAGCTTAATACACCGACGTGGTCGCAGGGTAAATGGGCGACGGAAAAGCCTGAATGTAGGACGACGTGATCGGGACAAACGAGTTCGTGTGCGTTGCGTTCGCCGGACCAGACGTAGTCAAATTAGCAGTAACCTTCTCCTCGCCTGTTGCGATGTCATAGTGGTAGAGGGTACGGTTGAAGTAAGCCAACGCGGCAACAGCTATACATCCCATGTTAGCGAACACCATCGTACGACTAAGCAGGTCGGAAAGAAGTTGAAAAAAACAAACACTTACGCTGGTAGTAAGGAACCTCATGGCCCGACTCGTAGACGCGCGCGAAGCTGAAATTGCCGTACTGGCGTACCTCGCCGTACTCTGTGCCATCTACAACCATGGCTTCGTAGCCCGCGGCACGGAACTCATCACTATGCGTGTATTCCATTGCTAGACTGATGGCTTCACCACCAAACCAATTGCCTAACCATATTAGCAGATTTCATAATGTTGTTAGAGACGGCGAATCTTACAGATGTAGTCAGCATCGCCATACGCCAGGCTGACGCGCACATCCTGGCTAAGCAAGTACTCCAGATCAAGCCTGAAGTTCGGGTAGATGAAGTCTCCCGTGTTCTGGAACGCGTAGTAGATACCATTGCTACCAGAGTAGTTGAGCGTAACACCGAGAGCATCTTGTACCTCTCCTAGGTTGAGGTAACCGGGGTAGTTAGAAGGCGGTGTTGGGTCTTCATAAGTATGCCGGATATCATAGACTCCGCGACCAGAATAGTAGTAGTAGGGAGATTCGACGTTGTCACGGCACATATCTGCCGCTTCGTTGCAAATCTGCATCTCACCAGGTGTCAACTCTGCCTCTGTGATCTTTGCATCAGCGTGGTAGTAACTGGTGTTGCCTTCGGCAGCAGCTCGGCAGAGATCGATCTGGTAGAGACAGCCGTTGTACATGTTGTTCGCGAACTTGGCGTACGAGTAGACAGTATCATTATACGCCTTGATGCCGTAGGTGTTGTTAACGGCAAATTCCGGGTAGTGCTCAGCCTGAATGGACTCGTCAATGATACCGTTGATTATGCCGAGAGAGTTGAAGTTAAGCGGGTAGCCAGGCATGCTGCCGTTCTCAATTTTCAAGTTCTGGTTGTAAAAGTAGTTGAAGAAGGCTGGGCCATAGTGACCACCGTATGACTCAGTGAAGAGGTTGAAGTCTCTTGCAGCATTCAGGTCTCCGATTTTCGCATCGAATTTTGGAACAGTAGCCAAAAGTGCCTGGAAGACGTGCTGCATTTTTCGGGTGAAATTAGCTCAAGCCACCGGTGTTCAGCGTAAAGATTCAACTCACCCATACAGCAACTGCAGCAAGGTCAGTAGTGTCAATTGTGCCGGTGTTTAGCGGTTCCAACAGGGGCCATCTCCCCGTAGCAGGCCATTCGCTAGAGTTGTAATGGAAGTCTTCAGAGAACGAATTGAAACTTCCTACACCCTGCTTCTGGTAGCTGAAACCTGTCCCGACAGGCTGCGAGATATACAGCATGTTGGAGACATTGTTCCAGCTGTAAGGATTGTATACTGCTGTAAGGTTGTCATCAATCATGCAAGGTCCATTCTCCTCGAACAGACCGATGAGCGAATCTGAGCCAGGCCCTCCGTTCAACCATAGAGTGAATGGGTCGGATGCAGGGTTGTTGCGGGACTCGAAGAACCAGAAGAATACATGGACCTAAAGGATGTTAGAAGCAGACCTCGAAGCTATGTGTGATGAAAGTACATACATCAGGTGTCAGATCGACATATCCAGAGTAGCTGTCCACGCCTGGAGTAGTCTCACAGATGCCCGGGTTCTTGTATCGAATGGTGACATTGTTCGGAGCGGTAGCGGTCTTGTAGTCGCTAGTCTCTTTCGGTAGGTATAAATGATCGCTCCGCTTGCTCCATTGCTTGTGAGAAACAGCAGCAACTTGCAAGGTGAGACTTGAGAGCGCCAACAAAGGCGTTGCTACTGACTTGGTAAGCATTGTAACAGCTGCAAACAAATTGCGCAAGAACAATGAAGGAAGTGCAGGAGCGACATTACCCTAGCGTATTTAAGCAGTCTTGGAAAAGGCTTGTCAAAGCTTGTCGCATGCGCGTTGAGGTCACTATCTTGACCTGAGCGGGTGTTATCGAATCAAAGTGGCTCGCGCGTCTGACAATGGTTTTGCTCCTGCCTCAATAGGTCTAGATGCTTCGTACAGAACCAGCACCACACTGTATTGTGTATGCGACCTAACCGGTTCGGCCGCACGACGTTATTGCCGATGATAAGTCGTTACGGGCAGTGCAAGGACTTTCCCAATGTCTCATTAGCTTACGCGGGCAGTCGAATAATACCAAACCGGTCGGCAAATTCTGCATAGAGACGGTTGTTTTGAATTCTAAGATGTAGTCTAACGTGGATCTACTGATGTGGATCTAATGGCGGAAATAAGGGCTCTCTTCATATTCTTCTGTTTACCTCGCGCAGACGTACCTTGACGATCTGTTCTCCATGCATTGCTTTTGGCCAAAGGAGAGAGCTCAATCGTGACCAACCGGTCTCCTCCAAGACACAGCTACGCTCTAGCTTGTGGTTAACGGAACGTTGAAGTTTCCTTCTAATTTTGTAACGCATTCCGTTACTGCTCCTCCCAGGTCAGGTTGAACCGTCCAGGTGCATTTTCATACTCCTTCAGACATGTCATCACCTCATCAGCACTAAGAGCCTCGGAGAGAATTCCGGCATTGGTGGGTGCAATAAAGCCGTTGGTCACAGCGTTCTTGACCCACTCAATAAGGCCGCTCCAGTAGCCATCCACGTTGTAGACTATCACAGGCATGCTGTGGATGCCCAATTGATTCCAAGTGGTGACTTCCATCAACTCTTCAAATGTGCCGTAGCCTCCAGGTAGAGCAACAAAGCCGCCACCTGGTCCTCCCTTGACGACTTCTTGAGCCATCATCTGCTTTCGCGTGTGCATGTCTTTGACGACAGTAGTGCGTCCGTATATTGCCGAGTCGATGGAGTGGCCGGTAGGATTGGAAGGGTCGTGATTCTGCTCAAAGGCAAAGACAGCGATATTAGTGTATGTCTCACATACATTCCGTACAGTCCCTAACTTACTTGCTCGAGTCGAGTGAGAGCGGCGGGGATGATGCCGTGAACAGAGTCGGGACCGGACAGCGAAACAAGGGTTCGTGCTACCTCACCCATGAGGCCAACCGTGCCGCCACCATATACGAGCTTGGTGTTTGCTTTGTGGAGGGCATGTGCAAGCGACCTTGCTGCCTCCATGTGGACTGATGATGTACCACTGGAGGCGCCGCAACTGTATTGCGGTTAGTAAATGGATATGCTGGCTGGCTCTTTATTGTTCGACGTACAACACAGCGACCACGGGCTGGTTGGTAGAGCCGTTGCTGGCTGTCGCGTCGTCGTTTGCCATGTCGATTGCGTGGATGATGAGTGTTCGGAATGAGAAAGCTAGTATCGGAACGAGAGCTGTCAGTAGCAATTGACGTGTTGAGGCGAGTGAGGGGCAGGGACACAAGGCTGCAAAGAATGGTTCAAATAATTCAAGATTCAGGCAACAGTCCCATGCTCCAAGGTGTCAGAGTGAGTCAGGCTGTACCCGATGGCTAATGTTCTTGCCGACTCATGGTTGCAGTCCCTTGGAGAGCGGTAGACCCTAAAGGGTATGCAGTTCGGTAAGCTGCATGTCGTCACTGCCACCTGGGCCGGGATCTCGCTGGCCCATGTGGCTAGACCCTGAGCCGGGATAGGCAGGCACGGACCTCTGGGAAGCGCCAATTCCTCGGGAAGTCTCCAGGTTATCTGTTCAGACCTCATCGCGAGCCCATCATCCTTCTACACCTAGCAAGCTGCTCAAGACGGAATTTCTGTTCCGCACGTTGCCACCATGCCAGAGGCACAAGCAGCCGCCGCACCGCCTGAGGAGGGCAAGAGTGTATGTCGCGAACGAGACCCCTCCATTTTGCGATACCCAGCTAACGGCTTCACAATAGCTCCTCAGGTCGATCGCGCAAAGCGTAGGCATCTTCTTGCTTATTCAGGGTGGCATGAAGTACATCATGCCAAAGTCCCCTCAGACCGCCCCCGCCGTCAACGATGCCGCGCAAACTGGCTCCGTCGCTGCTGTCAAGCCGTCTGGCAATGTCGTGATCCCCGCGTGGGAACAGCGCCCACAATCTCTCGATCCTGGCGCGCAGTGGAGCCCTGTCCCGTATGCTGTTGCGCCCATGTGGCCTGCTGGCATTGAGATGGACATCGCCATGTACATCTCCTCGTCCGTCGCCATGCCCCCGCTCAAGTCGATGCCCAAGGAATCGCTATTGATTGACGAGAAGAACTTCAAATTTGGAGATTACAAGGACAACAGAGAGATCCATACTGAGTTCAAAGTTCCACGCGAGGTGCAACATAATGCCACTCTACTTGCTCACTTCTATGTGGCGCAGAGCGGCAGTGTGCTCGATCCCGCGCAGCTAGGCTATGACACCAGCAAGGCCTATCACTTTATCCGCCCACTGTCCCAATACCAGCCCAAAAAGAAGATTGCGAAGACTAGGAACTTGCTGAGCGATATGCCCGAAAGAGACGCCGTCGAGACTGAAGAAGAGAAGAATGCGCCAAAGATCGTGGCTTCCTACTACCATCCCAACTTCACCGTCTCTTTGATCCCTGATGCGGGCACCATGCAGTACGCCACCATGCATCCCGGTCCAAGGAGGTTCATTACAATTGAAGCCACTGGTGCACGAGATCCGACTGGTCAACACAGTTGGTACTATCCCATCGTCTTCACAAATACTTTCTGGCAGCTCAAGAAGCACATGATTGAGCTGAACGACACTGTCACAACCCTCCCACTCAACGTGAAGCTCAACAACCTTGCCCACTGGAAATACAACATCTTCGCAGCAGTCGACGAAAACCTCAATGCCAACGCCAGGGCAGCCGCTGCCGGTCAATCCACCCCCGGAGGTGGCGATGGTTCTGAGATGGAGATGTTTAAAGAGATCCTCATTGACAGCAATTCATACCTACTCGCCATCACCGCAGTCGTCTCCGTCTTCCACATGATCTTCGAGATGCTCGCCTTCAAGAACGACGTTCAGCATTGGCGCAAGAAGAAAGACAATGTTGGAACTTCAGTCCGTACTATCCTCGCAAACGTCTTCATGCAGGCCGTCATCTTCCTCTATCTCATCGACAACAACGAGAATACGTCTTACATGATCCTCTTTGGTCAGGGTATGGGCATGGCAATCGAAGCATGGAAGATTACCAAGTCAGTCAATGTGCGCATTCGGCAAACAGCACCCGGCTCTCTGCTTCCTTACACCATCGTGTTCGAGGACAAGCACGTCCTCTCCGATACAGAGAAGAAGACAGAAGAATACGACGCCATCGCATTCAAGTATCTCTACATGGTCGCCGTACCTCTCCTCATCGCCTATGCGATCTACTCTCTCATGTACGAAACACACAAGTCGTGGTACTCCTTCATCATCACCACCCTCGTCGGCTCCGTCTACGCCTACGGCTTCCTCATGATGGTCCCCGCTCTCTACATCAACTACCGCCTGCAGTCCGTTGCCCACATGCCCGGACGCGCCATGACATACAAGTTCCTCAACACCTTCATCGACGACCTCTTCGCTTTCACTATCAAGATGCCTACTCTGCACCGTCTGGCTACTCTCCGTGACGACGTCATCTTCTTCGTTTACCTGTTTCAGACTTGGAAGTACAAGGTCGATTACAACCGTATCAACGAGTTTGGACAGGGTGGTGATGAAGAGGAGGTCGAGGAGAAGGATGCCAACAAGCCACTCGCTGCGCATCCTGGCGGCGATAAGAGCTTGAAGGTGCCTGACGCTGACAAGCTGGAGAAGGTGCAGAAGGAGAAGGCGGAAGCACAGGCGACAGGTAGCCAGAAGAAGAGCGGTGCTACCAAGAGGAAATAGAGCTCTCCTTAAACATGAGGCAATAGGTCTTGTTTAGGAAACTTAATAGCTATACAGTATCGTATGATTCGGTGAAACTCATTAAGGAAAATTATCACTATTATCACTATGTCTGTTATCAGAAGCCTTGTTACTAAGATGCATTTTATCCCTTCGACATCTTGATCCGTGCAATACCAATTGTCAAACCCTGTAGCCTGCCAGAGTGCTTGATTCTCCTCACTGGCCGCCACATCTCTGTTGGGTACGTGCATGTTAGTCATGTGTCAGTATCAAACTCAAACAAGCGTGATATGCAGATGCACGGGATGAGAACTGGGCGAAGATAGAAGATCGTATTTTCATTACAAGGCCAGTAACCAGGGTGGATATACCAGAGATACTAGGGATATACCGCCGAAGCGTGAATGCAAATTAACGTATTGGTACACTTGGCTGGTTGATTTGGGAAACCTTTGGGATATTTTCGCTCCCACCGTGTGCCAGTGCTGGACTGGAAAACAGGTAGTCGCAATCGCAATCGCAGCCGCAACGCCTTGCAATGCTCTTGAACTAGGAAAGCAAGCGGTCCACCGTGGATATGCTTTACCGCGGTTCCGATGATGCTCACAACGTATTCGTAAAGGACAAAGGCCAGAAAGACCCGTGTTGAAAGACTATCACCTCTGGCAGGCTAGTCGGTTGGAAAATAGTTGTGTACAGAAAAGTGATTTAAATCAGAGTGCCGGCACAATCACTGTGTTGAAAGCAAGTCATCCCTGTGGGAGTCATGAAAACCCTGGCAACTGGAACCCGAAGCCAGGAACTGCAGGTGGGACAGCAACGCCTTGCTCAGGCCGGGGCGAAATGTGTCGTGGGTCGTTGACGGCACGATGATCTTGCTTGCGAAACTTGGCTGGACCGTTGTTGTCGAAACCACCACGCCCGCCAGCGAGATCGTTGCGTCCGAAATCTGCACGTTCACTGAAGTCATTTCGTCCGTTGAAATTACCACGTCCGCCATGGTCTCCACGGGCATTGAAGTCACCTCGATTACCGAACCCCCCACGACCACCACGAGGGGCATCAGTCGGTACACGTCGGCTAATGGCTATGTTTCGTTAGTCGTGTGACGAAGGAGGGATCGGTATGCATACCTTTTGAAGAAACACCTGCACCAATCTCGATGTCAGGCTCTTCGATTACCATGCCTCCTTCTAGTGGCCGGCCACCTGTTCCACCATGCTCAGCGGTCAGAGCCCACTTGCGATCAGCATCGGTAAGACGAGAAATGGGAACTACACTAATTCCCGTGGTGTAATCACTACAGTCACGAGGACCAAAGCCGACACCCCATCTCGTCTAGTATCGTTAGTAAATGAGGCAGGTACTCAAAGAACAACATCCTTACCTGGCGCGCTTTGGACTGCGCAGCGGGATCCTGAAGAGTGTCCATACCCTGTTTGGCAGCAACAGCATCCGGGCGGGTCAACATTTTGACGAAGGCATGTCGCTTATCCTGATTGACAATACATGTTTGGACTCTACCGAAACGAGCGAATATGCTTCGGATCTCACCTTCCGTCCCACCAGCACCACCTACGAATAATGTACGACTGAGAACCCTGATGTGATCGCGCGGAAGAGTTTCGTCCCACTCAATATACTTTGACTGGCCATACGCCGCTCTAGGTGGACTCGGTTGCCGCCGCGGCGGAGAACGCTGGCGATATTCATTACGATCATTACGACCTCCCCGCTGTTTACCACGACCACGACCGCGCTCACCTCGCTCAAAGCGTTGTGCATTGCCTTCAGGACCTGCATTGGGATCGTACACACCATATGTTGGACTCTCCCGCCGATTCGGGTTCGGTGGAGATCTCACAGGCGATCGTCGACGTTGATAGTCAGGCGATCTGCTACGATCTCGCATTCTAGTATCGTTCAGATCATATCTGTCTCCCTGGTTACCGTTCTGTACAGCAGGCTGAACCTGTGATGTCTGTGCAACAGCCGGAGGCGGCATAGGCATTCCGCCATTTTGGGCCATAGCCAATGTATTCAATGCCTGTATTGCCTGATCGGGTGGGATAGAGCCAGCAGTCATGGCCTTTAAAATCTGAGTCACGATCTCATTCGTACCAGCAGGCGGAACAGGCATGTTAGGCTGCCCAATTACTCCAGTAGGTGGCGGAGGCATAAATCCAGGAGGTGGGGGCGGTACCATATTCTGCTGAAAAGGAAATGGAGAGGCTGCTGCAGGTGGGGGGTTAGTTTGCCCATTATGCTGACCAACGCCAGCGAGCGCGGCGAAAAGAGCACCTGGGTCCTGCGGAGGTTGGGGCATAGCTACAGGTGGTGGTGGTGGTGGTGGCTGTTGGTTAGTGTGGCCGTTGAAGACTGGGGCTGAGCCGTTGCTCTTAAGCGGCTCTGACGGCGCTGGCACATCTACGTTCCCTACTGGTTAGCTATATGGAGACTGAAGTACGGGCCGTGACCTACTATTTTGGCCTCCATTCAGCTGTTGCTTGAAGCCTGCGAGCATGTCGAGTGGGAAGGTTTGGCCACGCTCCCATATGTCTAGAAGTTTCGAGATCTTCTCTTTCTGTGTTTCTGGAGCTGACTGAATCAAGTTGTGCATCATAGCTGGAAGCACGTCTCGCATCATTTGCACTCCTGAAGCATATGTTCCTTGGGCAGCATGCTTAGACACGGTCTGACCGGCCTGCTTAGCTCTCTCAACCCATTGGCGGGCGACTGCATCTACGACGTATAGTACTCCTAGCTTGTGTGTGGCGACGCTGTTCTGAAGCTGTTGGGCGATCTTTTGAACGATTACGGAATGAGACTATATGTGAGTTGAAATACTTAGTACGGTGTCCCATGTGCACGAAAGATGTGTAGGAGGTCCTCGCGACTGGCATACCTGGATGTTGTCTACGCATAGCTGCGTGATAGCCTTGATCTTGGTTGGTGTGACACCGGGCGGCTTGAGGGCCTGTAGTGACTGCAATTGCGTGCCTAATTCGTCCATGGCTGCCATGATTAGGTTCAACGAGCCAGATCAGACTTGATGCGAAAGAAAGAGACGTGTCGGTGATAGCGTGCTATAAGAGTTCAGCGCGGTGGTGAGAGAACCGAGATGGCAAACGCGCAAGCACTTTACTCGAACCCGCAAGATGACAGCCGAAGCGGACAGATCTAGGTAGTACGATGACTGGAGAACGAAAAGTGCAGTTGAGCGAGCTGAGCGCGAGATGCAATGCGCAGTGGGGGGATTGCGCTGACGTGTTGTGTAGGGTGAGGAAGCGGACTGTTGCGCGATTCAATCTAGAATGCGACCGCGCGCAGAGATTGAGATGCGCCAGCGATTTCTACGAGATTCGCAGCGAACCAGAGTTCAAAGAAGCAGTGGGGATAGGTCGCAAGAGTTGAGGCTGATCTACGTCAAGGGCGCAGTTGCAGTGCAGGCGAGTGAGACCTGTGTGATGGAGTCCAGAGGGATGGCTAGGTGCCTCCTTCGTGCCGAGTTTGAGAAAATGGCGCTAGCAGCCGACACGTGACGACATGATGGAGTGCTCCACCCCAGCCCGGACTTCCAAGGCTGCTGGCCGGACGCTTGCAGCATCTGGGAGCCCTGCATTTGTTGACCCAACAATGTCCCGGCCTTTCTGTACATGTGGCCTCTTCCAGTTGTATGACCCACAGCAGAAACTGTGCCTTGCATACGGCATACGAGCATTTTCTGTCTGCATGTTCTTTGCTGCAGTCTCCAAGCACGACTAATGCTATGCCGAGGCGATAAGATGTCCTGTTACATGTTCCAAGCTTAGCTACTCCATACCATGGCTTGTATACACGGACATGGGCAGTAGCGGCTACGTAATCGATGTCGAAGCACAAGTGGACATGGGCACGACGACAACATGAGTTCTCCCGGTATGCTACATGCGGGCCATTGAGTGAAGGCATTCTTCACTCGACAGCAATTGTCCAGGGGATCCCACAGCTCCGGAACTGAGGGACTTCCGAACGTTGCCCGCGCGGGTAGTATTCCTTTCGCTGCATGGTTGCGCGACCATGACGACCGTGCGAGCTCCACCGATATTTTCTCGCATCGTCCCGATCGCAGCCTTTTAACTCGCACCCATCCACCCGCCCTCTTGTCCTTCCTCACACATCACTACAATGGCATCTGCTCTACGACTGTCGAGCGCTTTCCGCGCTGCCGCCCCTCTGCGGACCACAGCCTTCAATGGCCTCCGCTGCTACTCCAGCAAGACTCAGGTATGCCCACTTGCTTTCTCCAGGCTAGGAACTACGCTAACCAAGCCAATTGCAGTCGCTGAAGGAGACCTTCGCCAACAAGCTGCCCGGCGAGATCGAGAAGATCAAGAAGCTCCGCAAGTACGTGCTATCATGCCTGCGCCCGCCGCAATGCACCGCTGACATCATATCCTAGGGAGCACGGCAACACTGTTGTCGGCGAGGTCACTCTCGACCAGGTCTACGGTGGTGCCCGTGGCATCAAGTCCCTCGTCTGGGAGGGTTCAGTTCTTGACTCTGAGGAGGGTATCCGCTTCCGCGGCAAGACCGTATGTTCTAGCATTTTTTACCGCTTTTCTGGAACCGCTGCTCATATGTGATAGATCCCCGAATGCCAGGAGCTCCTCCCCAAGGCCCCCGGTGGCCAGGAGCCTCTCCCAGAAGGTCTCTTCTGGCTCCTCTTGACCGGCGAGGTCCCCTCCGAGCAGCAGGTCCGCGACCTCTCCGCTGAGTGGGCTGCCCGCTCCGACGTCCCCAAGTTCGTCGAGGAGCTCATCGACCGCTGCCCCAGCGACCTCCACCCAATGGCTCAGTTCTCTCTCGCCGTCACCGCTCTCGAGCACGAGTCCAACTTCGCCAAGGCCTACGCCAAGGGTATGCACAAGTCGCAGTACTGGGAGCACACCTTTGAGGATGCCATGGACCTCATCGCGAAGCTCCCCACTCTCGCCGCCAAGATCTACCGCAACATCTACAAGGACGGCAAGGTTGCTCCCATCCAGAAGGACAAGGACTACTCGTTCAACTTGGCCAACCAGCTCGGTTTCGCCGAGAACAAGGACTTCGTTGAGCTGATGCGCCTGTACCTCACCATCCACACCGACCACGAGGGTGGCAACGTCAGCGCCCACACCACCCACTTGGTTGGATCTGCTCTCAGCTCTCCTTACCTGTCTCTGGCTGCCGGTCTCAACGGTCTTGCTGGTCCTCTCCACGGATTGGCCAACCAGGAAGTCCTTGTCTGGCTCCAGAAGATGAAGAAGGCTATTGGCAACGACCTCAGCGACCAGGCCATCAAGGACTACTTGTGGTCCACCCTCAAGGCTGGCCAAGTCGTTCCCGGATACGGCCACGCTGTTCTCCGCAAGACCGACCCCCGCTACGTCTCCCAGCGCGAGTTCGCTCAGAAGCACCTGCCCGACGACCCCATGTTCAAGCTCGTCAGCCAGGTCTACAAGATCGCCCCCGGTGTTCTCACCGAGCACGGCAAGACCAAGAACCCCTACCCCAACGTCGACGCCCACTCCGGTGTCCTCCTCCAGTACTACGGCCTCACTGAGCAGAACTACTACACTGTTCTCTTTGGTGTATCCCGTGCGCTCGGTGTCCTTCCCCAGCTCATCATCGACCGTGCCGTCGGTGCCCCCATTGAGAGGCCCAAGTCTTTCAGCACTGAGGCTTACGCCAAGTTGGTTGGCGCAAAGTTGTAAGCACGTTACTGCAACGTGCTCTACAGTCAGGAGAATGTGAGGGAATTTGTTTGACATTCTAAGATACCTTGTCCTGTGTAGAATTGCAATGTAAGGATATGGAATGGGAGCGTTACGGCGCTATATGACTACTTTTCAGTAGACGACCTGCTGTAATCTCATGTCTTGATGACCAGAAATCTACTCTCCATGAAGTTCACCATATTGTGTTTCTGTGCACGACAAATGCCGATGAGCACGTCCGGAGATGATACGACTGCACGAGTTTGGCCCAATTGCAGCGGTGCAAAAAGCAACGAACGGTGAGAAAAGTAACCGGGATAGTCGGGGTGTGGGTATCCCCTTTCGTTGAGCGATGGGGAACCGATACGGATCGTTGAGCTGTGCAGCGCGCCCGACGCCAATCCGAGACCCAACAACTTGCAGTGCAACTGATGTCGTATGGAGTCGTACGTAGAAATGGCAAAAGCAAGCATGAAGACTCTCGCATTGGAGGGAGCGACTCTGCACAGGAACATGGATTGCAAAAGCAACGGTAGACCCCTCCAGCATGGTACAGAGGTGCGGAAAGCATGAGCGGGACATGGCACTTCCGCCAAGTGGCCGATAGCCTCAGGGACAACCCCAATTATAGCGCGCCCGGACGGCGGTCAACCAGAGCAACACAGACCACCTCGCAAGCTTATACCGTTTTTCTATGCATCCCTTTCCTCTCTTTGCTCACACACTTGATACCAATCACATTTGCGACGAAGCACCCTTTTGCCTTGGTCAGGCCGCATATCTTCGACAAGAGAACCCCAGAGAATGAGCTCCACACCTGCGACGGGCGTCCCCAGCATGGCCAGGAACGGCCCGCCAACGCTCGAGAAGAAGCCGGTCAAGTTCAGCAACTTGTTGCGTGAGTCTGTCTGCAGATGAAGAGTCTTGATGTATGCTGACTGAAACCACAGTTGGTGCTGGTCTCAACATGTTTGAGTAAGTAAACACAGCCCACTTCGACCCCAGGACAGGATTGGCACTAACTGAGCCCTACAGAGTAACAACTCTGGGACAGGTACGCGATTCTGAGAACTACGTGCTTTCTGGAAACACACTAACGCTGGAAAATAGCCGTTGGAGGTCGTCAAGACTACCATGGCTGCCAACAGGTCTGAAGGCTTCTCGGGAGCTATTGGCCGCATCTGGGCGCGTGGAGGTGTTCTCGGATGTCAGTATACGTTGCGTGACTTTCAACACTTGTCACTAACAAGCATGCAGTCTACCAGGGTCTCATTCCATGGGCCTGGATCGAAGCCTCCACCAAGGGAGCCGTCCTCCTATTTGTCGCTTCAGAAGCCGAATACTACGCCAAGTCGTTCGGCGCTCCCGACTTCCTTGCTGGTATCTCTGGTGGTATGACGGGTGGTCTCGCGCAAGCCTATGCCACCATGGGTTTCTGCACTTGCATGAAGACGGTCGAGATCACAAAGCACAAGGTCGCAGCCACCGGCGCGAAGCCCCCGGGTACGCTTGAGACCTTCATGCAGATTTGGCGCACGGAGGGTCTCCGCGGTATCAACCGTGGTGTCAACGCCGTCGCGGTGCGCCAGGTCACCAACTGGGGATCTCGCTTTGGTCTGTCCCGTGTTGCGGAAACCGGTATTCGCAGGGTCATGGACAAAGAGCATGGCGAGAAGCTCTCAGTGGTTGAAAAGATCACTGCTTCAGCTCTCGGTGGTGGTTTGAGCGCGTGGAACCAACCTATCGAGGTCATCCGCGTTGAGCTCCAGTCCAAGACTGTTGATCCTAACCGCCCCAAGAACCTGAACGTTGCATCAGCGTTCAAGTACATCTACTCGAACAACGGTATCAAGGGTCTTTACCGTGGTGTTACTCCCCGCATTGGTCTTGGCGTTTGGCAGACGGTCTGCATGGTTGCTCTGGGCGATGTGTAAGTTTTGCCATCACTACCACATGTTCGCAGACACGCTAACCAACCTTTAGTGCCAAGGAGGCTGTTGAGAAGCTCACCGGCGACAAAGTCACTGCGAAGCATTAGATGGCGTTCGGAGTCTCAATCTACCGGGTTTGATGTTCAAGCTATGATCTATCCAATCGGGTTGCGAAGGCCCTCGTCTTCGTATGGGAGAACACGACTAGAGATATATATGACTATTATGTTCATATCGCGCAATAACACTATAATACCAATGAAGCTGAAAGGCCTCTGACATGGAAATCTGTTTTCGATCCTACGTCCATGTGTGAAATTCTGTGAAATTCTGTGAAAATGCACCCTATACAGCCGTTTCCCAGCACAAAGAAGATTGGCATTTCTGGGCTTTGCTTTGTGAAACAAATCCTTAATATTCTCACGTTGTCTTGCCTGCGTGGTCTTATGGGATACCACTCTGACTGGAGTGTGCGTTACCACTCATTAGATCAGACTTCTCCATATCCTTGGGGTAGTCGCAGCACGTTGGATTGACCAATCATGAGACCGTGCTCGACGCTAGCTCACGTCACACGCGTGCGACCAACCCACGTTCCTTCTCTCGTCTTCGCTCCTGTATCACCTCCCTCCAGGCAAGAATGCGGTATTCGCTATGTACCAACGTATCGCTTGTATCCCAACGGGATATCATCGCGGAGACCAAAGGGTGAGTTATTTGCTGAGTTGACTGATTTGCTTCTCAAGACGGCCGTTGACCCAGAATAGTTTCCCGACAAAGTCGCACAACCAAGTTTGAGAGGATGGCGTTGCGACTTGACGGCACTTTCGCATCGATATAATCTCTATTTCCTCGCCTCTGTCGATGAAGTTCATGTCTATCAACCCAGTTTTCCCGATCAGAATTTACCTAGCGAGGCTGAGCTTGTCCTACATCCGCCCAAAACTGGTGTCGTTGGACAAGGGATTGACCCTTCAAACCCTCACTCTATTACCCGTATCCTTGTTGATTATCTCGGCAGTGAAGAGATTCTTCTTCTGGCCTGTGACGACGGTGACGTTATCGGATACAGAATTCAAGAGATCCAACGAGCACTCGAACACAGGACCAATCTGCAAGAGCCTATCAACGACGATAGCATCCATGTGTTCCTCCACCGTAACGTTGGTGCGAGTGCATGGGGCTTAGCGGTGCATCGGGAGGCCCGCATCATTGCAATTAGTGCGGTAATGATGATTTCCAAGTCTCGCATGCGCCCTGCTCTTCTGACCTTGGATAGAACACTCATCGTATCACCATAATTGCGTATGCGCTCGCTTCTGGTAGCGAATTGGACACCTCAGACCACAATGCCCACGGGCTTTCACCGCCTGCTCCTAATTTTCCATATAGCAGGCAAAAAGATGATGTTTTTACTCTCTCAGCGACAAACAACATCCCTGCGCTGTCGTTCTATGGCGATTCTGGGCGTTGGCTTCTGAGCAGTTGTATCGATGGCAAAACTGCATTGTGGGACTTGAATTCAAGAGAAGAGGTAGCCACGTTTCAGCTGGGCTGGTGCGCAAGCGCGAGCGATCTCTCGACGCCGCCTCGTTACTTTCGCCACAGATTTCTGTGCGAATGCCCAGCCGCTCAGAATGTACTCCATGGCGCCTGGGGTACCATGGCACTGGATATACGATCAGCGTATGAGTCGTCCTCAGCGGAAGAATTTACTCCAGCTGCCAGTACGGCCGACTTTATGGACATCACCAATCAGAAGGAACGCTTCCGAGTTTCGAACCGCACCTCTCCATTTTCCGAGTCTAGCGAAAGTGAATACGATTCGGAGGCCGCAGATGATGGAGACGACGGTACAGATGACGAACAACCCGCACAACCTTTTGCGCAATTGATCCAAGCTGTAAGTCAAAGCGTGTGCACAAAGAAGCCCAGGTCATCTTGTTTGTTGCCACGGCTCAAAGTATACCCTCAAAGTATACACAAAGAGATTCTTGCCAAACGACATAGTACTAACTACATGTTTGCTATTAGATGGCAGGCGAGCTTCATAACGGCGACACTACACAACCGCTCATTCAACATGAGTCTCACTTGCATATGTTAGCTCAGCTGGGAATATTTTATGCGGCCCAACCCGTAATCAAAAGACCTTATCGCGTAGTCAAGAATCCAAGACAGCTCAAACAACTCAGTGGCACTGTAAGATATATATTTTCACCTTCTCACATCGCTTCAAATTGACCAAACTAGGATGCCATCATTGCTCCTTTTCTGATCTTTACGAAGGAGGACATTTTTCTTGTTCAGGGCTCATACAAGACATCCATGAACTATACCCTCAATCAAGTGAGAATTCCAATCTACGAAATTCAGGTGAGATACGCACTGACTTCGTACACCGATATTGCAGGTTACTGCTATGCAGCGACCACTACATCCGGGCCGATGGGTAGAGGCCCTCACCTCTCAAGATCGACACTGCTTCTTTTCTCAGATACCTGAGCTAGGCATCTTCATAGTCGGATCTCCGATTGGTCATGCTGGCGTGTTCAGCTTATGTTTTACTAAGCGCGAGGACTACGAACAGCCACAGTATGGATTCAAGCTCGAGTATTTGTTGCCTTTCCACAAAAGCGATCAGACAAAAATTACTGGAGTGCCGCAGGGACGACTGCTTGGTATAGCTGTAGCACCCATACAAGGTACGATGCAGAATGTTCATCTATACATCCAGTGTCTAACTTGTGTCTGATCTAGGCATGTTTGACGTTCCAAGAGACACTGAAGCATTGGAACAAGAGAAAGAGACATTGCAACCAAGGCGATGGCGCTTGTTAATGTACTACATGGATCACACCGTATTGAGCTTTGAGCTGTCGAGGATGAGAGTGGACGAGTCACCGTCCTTGAGCGATATGGTTGTTTAGCACTTCGTATATTGTATCGAAACTATCAGTAAGTGTAGAATGGTTTGGTTGTCTCTTGGCTTCCACTTCCTCATGGCACTAAAGCTGTGATCGCAGAGTGATGTTCTGAAATCCCTAAATCGGCACTCGACACTCAAGTGCTCCAAAGCTTCCAATATACCTCCATCTGGCGTAAAGCTCCAAGACTACTCCAGCTTAACTACTCGCCTAGTTTTGTATCCACTTCGAGTACCCTCCTCCACTGCCTCACCGCCAGCCGCTCCTTCTCATTTTCCTCACTTTCCTCCTCATCGTCCGTCTCCTCAGCTTCAGCCTGCTCAATCATGCTTCTCAACTTGTCCCCCATCGCCCCCTTGGCCGGTATACCCTTCATCAGCAACGTTTTCACATTCTCTCGAACTCGCTCGTCGTTCATACACAGATACAGCGTCGTGAGATGTGAATATGGGCGTAATAGAGGGCCGATCAGAGCATATGAGTCGATTCCAGAGTATGAGATTAGGAGACGTCGAATGCGCGATAGAGTGGTAGGTGGAAGGATGGAAGATAGCGTCGTGAGACGAAGTGTCTCGGTAGTGTTACATGCGGCTGTAAATCTAACACTCAACCAGATAATATCCAGGTTGAAATTGAAATAGAATCCTTTTTCCTCCTCTTCTTCATCTTCTGGTTCGCCAATTTTCCGTCCGTGAAAAGACAACAAATCGGTGAAGGTGCTTGACGTAAAAGTAACGATCTCTCCACCTTCATGTGCGATACTGAAGCTCCTGGCTTCCTGGTTTGTGGAGAAGAGAGGCGGAAGTGGAGGTATATAGCGGAGGCGAGGGGTGTGGTCAATGGTGTTATAGGTGTGTAGTTCGAGGAAACGAGTCCGTGCTGCTGGAGCGGCGAAGGACCAGATCAATAAGCGTACCTTGGAAGGCAGGTCGGCGAAATATTGAAAGGTGTTCAGCGTTTGGCCTGTGGTGCTGGTGGAGTCGTGACTGCCATGTTGATCTACGATGAAAGTGTTGACATGTTGAGTAGACTGCGTTCCCAAATGAGATGACGAAAGGCGATGGACGTCGCGGCCACTGTATTTCAGATCGTTCTCATTGTTGATGTCCATTGCGCCAGAGTCTGTACTCATGAAGCTTTGAGAGGGAGAATCGGTCGTCATGATGGCATCTTCTGACAATTCCTTTACCTTCAACATGGCCATCATGGTGTCGAAGGACCTCTTCAACGGATTGAGTGACATCGTTGGTGATTGCAATTGATGTGCCTGGAGATGTGCGCTTCGCGTGTTTTAGTTGTGTCAGAAGTGAGAAGTTGCGGTGGATCAAGGACAGAGCCATTTGCGTCGATATTGCGGCGTCAGGTGAGAGCATGTCTGGGTTGTGGTGACAATACGCGAGACTACAGACGCCTCGGTGGCGCGTAGTTCCAGGCTCCAGGCCGCCATTGTAAGCGCGTGGTGACGGATTTGCGTTTCGTCTCTACTTTCACTCACGATGTTGAGTATTCTGTGAAAATTAGCCCGAGTCCACCCGAGTACAGGTGAATTCGCTCACTTATTTGAAAGCAGTTGCCGAATCATTGTATTAAATGTTAGTAGTTGTAGGTAGTTTCTCAGGTGCTCCATCAGACGTTTAGACGACTGGATACGTCTCTGGTAGAATCATTCGCGTGACGCGTAACTCTACCTCTTCATAGGTCACGTGTCTGGATAGCAAGAACCTTGATGATGTGATAGTAATAGAAGGAATACAAGTCAAGAATGGAACAAAATGGTTTTGTACTGAGTCTTAGTACCACAACTCCAAGCTCGTTCTGCTCCGTGCTGAAAACATTCCGATACTGGAAATGCTGAGTGACTCCTTCTATACCAAACGCTATTACTGTGGCTTCTGCAAGGCAGCTTTGAGAACCAGCGAATTCCTAGACCTCTGGCTTGAGCAGCAATTGGTCTTCACAGGTCTTGACAAGTTCGGGGCAACCTGCATTGTTGGGCTTCATTTCAGAGCGTAGACAGGGTATCTGAGAGAAGAAGGGATAACCAAGACGTAATTCAAGAAGACTTGCGGTTATGACAATTGCAGAACGATCAAAGTAGGTGATTATGTATACATTGGAGAGTATTGTAGGGTATAATTTGTGCAGGCGTTCGTACCATGGTTGGGACTGGCTAACAGGACCCAGTTGAATTCTTGTCAGGCCCGAATTTTACTCCTCCAAAATTTCCGACGGCCAAAAAACCCAGGCAAAAACTGCAAGCAGTTTCAACCCACAAGCAGTCCACAAGGCACCTGCAAGGCCTACACTACTGTGGGCATATAGACCACCAATGCAAGCTCCCAGAAGCAGCATCGCTGGTGCACCAATTCTTCTGTTACGCTCCACGTTCGACAGCTTGAACAACTGCGGATCGGAAAACAGATCGCAATAGTTACTGGTGAGCACAACACTAGTGAGACCATTGTACTTCAAGGCGCGCGACGTAACCGCTTGTCCACTGGACTGGAAAGCAACCGAAGCAAGTGGGACAAGCATCTGCCAATGAAGGCCTTCCTTGGTATCCTTTCCGACCGTCGCGATCAATGCCGCTACGGCGATAAGCAGCATCTGGAAAGAATATGAAACGATGAGCACCCATCTCTTGGCAGGCGAGAAGTAACGATGAAAGCGCGCGAAACAAAACGAGCCCGCACAGAATGCAGTAATGGACGTTAGGGCCTTGATCCAACGAATGCCCTCAGATGGTGCAACAACACCCAGTCCAAGATAGACGGTATTACCTGTTTATTGGTAAGCTTCTGGTTCATGAAAGATGGCGCGTCTTACTCACCCGTCTGCATGCTCACGAAAGAGCCCCATATGAAGACAGCCGAGCTATCCAGTAGGCCCGTAATAATGTAGCAAAACAACAAAACAAGGTCTGCCCAGTTCTTGGTGACATCGCAGTTCATGTGCCGTTTGAACCGCTGCACAGTCCCCATGTTATCCGACTTTCCGCCGGTGGAGCCATTTCGGCCGAGAAGCGGCGTTTCTTCGTCTGCGCTGCTGCGTGTGGCGTTTCTGCTGCTCATGGTTGCAGGCGCGAGGGAGAGGAGGTCGTGCTGTCGAATCCTGGGAGGGTTGCGAAGGCCGGTAGTTATGTCAATTGGAGCGGGGTGCAGATTTTCGCGCCAGCGTAACCGGGAAGACGCGTGCCAGCGTGCAGATCGACAGGCACTTGGACTCAAGCTTCAGTCAAGCTTTGGATGCTGGCAACGGAAATCGCAGGATAGCTCAGGAAATGTGGCTGGTACACCTTCCTGATGTGGCTTTGCAATGCGTTTGGTGTGCGGGGAAACGGTTTTCAGTGGGTATGGTGCGTGGAAAAATGGTGATTGACGAGCGGAGATGCCGCGGGAAGGACCAAGTGATGGTTTAGTGTCAAGCAAGCATCATAAATAATAATGGCTGCATCTGTCGTCATCGGAACACGGCATTGGACGACGCGCAATGCACGCGGCACGTCAAAAGGGCGACGTCTGCCGCGTCGACAACGACTTGACGCCGTGATTCCTTTTCAGCTTCTGTGTTCCAAGTCAATTGAAGCAATCATGCATCTTCCGTCGTTGCTTGTCGCGCTTGGCGTATGTGGTGCTGTTGCAGCGCCTTTGGAGCAACAACAACCACTCCCTGGTAGTGCGCGACACCACGCTGGGCCCAACAAGGTCTTCAATCCATACAAGCCTGGCAACAATGACCCCTTCGACAAGAAGATTGACTCCCAAGGCGACAAGCTTCAACCACTGCCATACGTGAGTTCGACACTGAGATGCTTGTTCCGCAGAACAACAAACATCAAGCCTATAGAGAACCCACACACTAACCAACTCTGCAGCGCAATGGTGACGGTGCGAGTGTGTTAGGACCTCGTAACCGCGCCCGCGAACGACAGAACCCGGATCTTGTCCGCCCACCCAGCACCGATCATGGCGCAATCCCCAACATGCGCTGGTCTTTCGCCGATTCGCATATCCGTATCGAAGAAGGCGGCTGGACACGTGAGACGACCGTTCGCGAGCTGGGTACTAGCAAAGAGCTAGCCGGTGTCAACATGCGTCTCGAAGAAGGTGTCATCCGTGAGCTTCATTGGCACAAGGAAGCTGAATGGGCCTATGTCCTTGAAGGCAAAGTCCGCATCACTGCTCTCGACCCCGAGGGTGGCTCCTTCGTCGACGACTTGGAGAAGGGTGACCTCTGGTACTTCCCCTCTGGCCACCCTCACTCCCTGCAAGGTCTTAGTCCCAACGGTACCGAGTTCCTACTGGTCTTTGACGACGGCAACTTCTCTGAAGACTCCACATTTCTGCTTACCGACTGGATGCGACTCACACCCAAGTCAGTCTTGGGTGAGAACTTCCGCGTATCGCCAGAAGTCTTCAAGGCCATCCCCGAGAGCGAGAAGTACATTTTCAAAGGCTCAGAGCCTGGTTCCATTGACGACGAGGTGCCAAGCAAGGGCAAAGGATACAAGAAGTCCAAGATCCAGTTCACCCACAAGATGCTGGCTCAGGAGCCCGTTAACACAACTGGTGGTCAAGTCCGCATTACTGATTCGACAAACTTTCCCATCTCCAAGACTGTCGCTGCAGCACACCTGAGTATTCAACCTGGCGCGATCCGTGAGATGCATTGGCATCGTAAGTCACTTACCCACTTATGCCTGACGTCTCACTAACTCATTTCCACAGCTAATGCAGACGAATGGTCGTTCTTCATCGCTGGCCGCGCCCGTGTGACTATCTTCGCCGCCAAAGGTACAGCACGTACTTTTGACTTCCAAGCCGGTGATGTTGGTGTCATTCCCCGTAACATGGGACACTTCATCGAGAATCTCTCCGATGACGAAGACGTCGAGGTGCTGGAAATCTTCCGTACGGACAAGTACCAGGATTTCAGCTTGTTCCAGTGGCTTGGTGAGACACCGCAAAGGCTTGTCAAGGACCATTTGTTTGCAAACAGCCCTAAGGAAGCGGAAGAGTTCGAAAAGGCAATTCGCGATGCAGAGAGGGATCCTATCAAGGATACCGAGGTCGAGGAGGAGGACAAGGAGGAACTGTAGAAACAGGCGTCGCTATGATATGATGTGAGACGAATGGGAGGGCAATTGGGTTCTCGTTATGGCAGATGAGGATGGCGAACGGTTATTCGCTGTAGTCATTCCGCTTGTGGTACAGTCTTCGAACGTACACTAATACATCTTCTATTGACACGAACGCTGATCAACAAATGATCTTGTTACTTCTATGCGTTGGAAAGTCCAGTGGAAGCCTTTGTCATGTATCACTGCGATGAGTAGAATGACTGTAGCGTTACGATCTTCGGCATTCCAGCAAGACGGATACAAAGTGTGAGCAGTAACACTGGCATTGACGCAACAACAGGAACAAGTTTCATCAAACCGAGCCTACATTTGTGAGCGAAAAGCCGTTGGCGATGGTAGAAAAGTACGCCTATGGGTTGGAGGCTAATGGTAGGAAAAAGAAACTGACTGGAGGAGAGGCCGAGCAGCCACACGGTTCGTTGTTGAGGAAACAGATGGGTGCGGACTCTCAGTACCCTGAACGTCCTTCAAGCCTGGCCATGACCCCTGGAACGAATTGGCTTTCAATATTGTGGCTGCTCGATGCCAACATCAATTTGCTAGCCTATTTTGATGCACGTTCAACCCTTGGAGGAAGAATGTCGAGCACGTGGAAGTCGTCGATCAAGGTTGAAATGAGAGACCATGGCGCGCACAAGAGATCGAAGAGGTGGAAGTGATGTCGGCATGCATGGTATTGTTGATGGATCTGAGAGGATATGTGGCTTCAGTGTAGCCGCAATATGATTGGTGGAAGAAGCGGCAACCGTTAGGACGGCCCGGGGACGATCGTGTGAACAAGCACGTAACAGGGATTTCTCAAAGACAGCTTTATTATTCCCTCGAGCTGTATTGCCCAAAATCATTCGCGCCATGACAATTATCACCGCCGGAAGTCGAGTATTTGTCACTGGCATCAGCGGTCTCATCGGCTCCCATGTGGCAGATCATCTACTTCGGGCCGGGTATCGCGTCCGAGGTGCCGTACGGAATCAGGATGAGGCAGAAATGATGCATTCCATCTACCGAACGCGTCACGATCAGGCAGAAGATTCCTTCGAAACTGTCATAGTCGCAGACATGAAATTGCCAGGAGCTTTCAAAGATCTTCTCGCTGATTGTGAAGGCGTCGCCCACGTCGCGTCTGATTTGAGCTTCAGTCCCGACCCTAATGTTGTCATTACAGGGTGCGTCAATGGCATCAAGGCGATACTGGAGGAAGCTCATTCGACACCGACCATCAAGAGGTTTGTCTACACCTCGAGCAGTAATGCAGCAACTAAACCTTTGGTGGACGAGGCAAGACATGTCAACTCAAGTTCATGGAACGACGGTATTTTAGACGAAGCCTGGGCGCCACCACCGTACCATCCTGAGCGTGCTTACGCTGTGTATGCCGCCTCGAAAGTTGCATGCGAGCGTGCAGCTTGGGCTTTTGTGCGAGAACAGAAACCGAGCTTCGTCTTCAACACTGTACTTCCAAACTACACGTCTGGCATCATATTACAGCCTCTCAGTGTTGCAGGCGCAGGAAGCACCGCGCGTTGGGTGCGTGACGCCTTTGACCATCCTTCCGAAGAGGAATACGTAGCAAAGCTGCGGGATGATAGTCCACAGTGGCAAGTCGATGTTGAAGACATTGCAAAGTTGCATCTTGCGGCGCTCATATTTGACGAGGTCAATGGCGAGCGGTTGTTTGGTTTTGCCTTTCCTTTCAACTACAACAGCTTCCTCCGTGTGTTCCGAAATCTAGCACCGGACCGTATGTTTCCAGCCGACGAACCTGGGAAAAGGAAACCGAGTACCACTGTGGATTTCCAGAGATCCATTGAGTTGTTGAGAAAGTTTGGCGCAAACGGTTGGGTGCCATTTGAGGAGAGTGTTCGACGTTCATGCTTGGGTACATATGGAGACGGCTTCGTAGGATACAATGGTTTTGTTGGTTGATCGTGTCTTTTTATGCCACAGGTCTTAAGCATCTTTTGAAATCTTGCCTAGTATCCCTGTGTCTCATCGTGTAACGAGCGGATGTTCATCTTACGCAATTCGCACAGATCGTGTCATTATGGATTGATGCCATATCCATCACTCAAGACGCTGTAGCTGAGCGTGGTAGACAAGTTTGTCGTATGAGCCTGATTTATGACAACGCATACGCTGTCTGCTCTTATGTTGGGGCCATCTGAGGACGACACCCGCGTCATGAGATTCATCGACGAGCTAAGCCAACATCCAATAGTGCACTTTGATGACAAACGGGAGCTCATATCTGCTGATTGAGAAGCCATAGACGAAGAAAACAATATGTCAAACGGAGGCGCTTAACGACGCTCTGTGTAGCCTTGTACAGGCTCTTAAGAATCTGTACAAGTTCTTGCATCCTGCAAGTGAGCTGTTCGAAGACCCAAGCTCATGGCAGTACTGATATAGATCGGGAAGTTGTTTGAATGACAAGTTCTGCACTCGCGCAAGATAGGAGATTTAGACTCCATACCCGGGTACAGCGAGCCGTACTAAGCGGTATAGACAGGGTTCGCAACAGGGTAGATCTTGCAGTGTAGAGCACGGGATATAGTCCGTGCAGTAGAAGTAACGCAGCAATTCCGTGACTTCTACATCGGAGCACCATCTTAGTGTCTGAATCGAAATGTCCCAGCTATAGCAAGCTGCCTCATCTAGTGAGATGACCTTCCGAACCGCTACATGTCTGCCATGGATGACTTGAACAACAAACTTTACTCGGCAGACAGCGGCATGACTCGAGACCTTTTTAACGGCAAAGAACTGCACGCCACCAATCTCATTGACCAGATATCGCGCATCTTCAGCACCATGTACATAAAAGGAAAGCTTGCGTTCCAATTCTTATCGTCCTAAGATTGCGCCACGAGCTTTGTCCACCGCGAACACCGAAGCCTTCGGATAATACAATTGTCTAGCAGAATAGACGTGTTGAAGGAGTCTCTCACATGGTCGTGGCTTAGCGGTGGTTAGCCAACACGGGGTCAATTGCACCTGCACACGAGTTGGTAACCCGCTCATGTTCAGACTGGAAAAGGTAGCTGGGCTGACTTGTGCTCATGGTCAGATGGACTGATGGTCATTATCGGTTCAAGTCTAGTCAAGGCGGCTCATTCATTAGCCGAGCGAGCACTGACCTCGAAAGCCTAGACCTCCGGTTTTGGCTTCCAGCCCAATGAGCTTCTCGCATGCTCGAATGCAATTTTGGTCATGGCCAGTATACTTCGTGGTCATAGTCCGATGAGCTATTGTGTACTTTCATGGTCAGCCGAGTTGATTGCATGGTCAGTCGAGCTAGTTTCATGACCAGTCGGACTAGAGTCCGAACGGAGTTCAGCATGCAGCCAAAACTGTACTCAAAATCAATTGAGCTTCGTCGATGTTCTAATCAGCCCCTCTATGATGTCACATTTGTTTCAATGACTTCTTTTCCGGCACTCGCCTTGCTTTTGCAGCTGTGTTGCGCCGCAAAGCTTATTACATTGGTTGATGACGGTTCACCACGTGGGCGGGCGAATGGTTTGTTGTACCATAAAACTTGGGCTCTGTGCTGTGCTCCTAGCTTTTTTATGGCCTTGACGGTGTTCGGCGCGCTACACGTATTGTTGTCCGAAACGTTCACTGGTGCCAAAAACAACCCTTACCCTGCGGAAAAAGCCTCTTCGTGGTTTCACGTTCAAGATTGGATGCGTACTTGGATAGTCACATGTCCGATCATCTCTATTGATGTGGCTCAGCGTCTACGTTCAATGCTTCTCTTCCAGGCTCGACTAGGATGGCTCCCAAGCCACAAGTTGAGCATCTCGTCAACGGTGGGCTCGTAGGCGGCAGCTTCTGCTTTGTATTGTTGCAAGACAGTGCTGGGATCGCTGTGGGAGGTGCGGAAGCAGAGGTCGGATATGTTGATAGGCGTAGTTACGGGTCGTTTGGCAGACGCATTGCTGGCTTTTGATGAGTGGTTGTGTCCCAGCCCACCATGGGGTGTTGGAGACTTGTAGGTTTACAATGACTGACTGAACCCTGGTGTCTCGGCGCCTAGTGTCATGCCCGAGCAGTAAGCTCAGCAAATCTTCAGGTTTTATGAGGGGTTCTAGGCGATCATGTTGCGGTTGTCGTTCTTCGGCGGTAAGCTGACTCTGTCCCATCTAGATTGTACCTGGTGCAACCGGTAACTCAACAATCGGGGTCGGTCTCTTCATGGTGCCCGACGACGATGACGCCCAGGCTGACGCAACATGGCAGGCGGTCAGAACCTTTTCGTCGACGTATTCGTACACGGAGGTATGGGAATGGTGAACTACGGTGACATAACGAGTAGGTGACGCGCTGAGGAGACTGGGAATGAAAGCGGGATTGGGTGTGAATAAAGGGAGGGGCATGCATGCACGCGGCGAGCCATTGCAGGAGGGGCCAGGAGTCGTAATTGGAAAAGCACGTGGAAGGGGGGCACTGGAGCTGTTACTGTAGAAAAGCACACAGCACGTTTGATGTGCACTGCTAGCTGCGTACGGGGGGTGATTGTTGCGAGTACGCGCGGCGCAGACATGTGGAGCGTGGTGATATAGCGCATGGGGATCGATACGCAATACGATCTAGGTGCGCTCTCGAGACTGCTTTTACGGATACGCGCTTGAGACAATCGGGACCGATGGGCCGTTGGCCGCGCTCAGGCGCACAGCACGCGGTGGCGCTGTGCCAAGCATGTCACCCGCTGTAGAGTGGTGACGGCGCTGGTTGTGTCGCACATGGACCGATAGCCAGCTCCCTGAGATGGTTCGAGGGTGGTGTGGAGTGGAGAGGGCAGGGCCGACTGCAGAGATGAGAGGGAGAGAGAGGGCAAGAAAAGGGTCTCCTCCAGACAGGCAGGCGAGAGCGAGGCCCCATTGGCGGGTCCGCGCCCAGGCGCCCATGGCCACTCAGAGGCGTTCCCTGTTGCGGGGCGACAGTCCCGCAAGGGCAGAAGGGGTCTCTCAGGGTCCACGCTACGCCGTTTGCAGCGCCAATCTGGGCCTTCGGTTCTTCGTTTCGTGGCGGACCCAAGGGCTTGGCGTGCATTGTGAGGATGGTCCTGCGTTACACCTGCCTAGAAGGGGCCCGTGGGCAGCTGGAGCAAAGGAAGCCGTTACCCACTCCCCTATTCTTCGTGCAGCAACGCCGCCAATCTATACGGTGCGCTGCGAGATTGATCTCCCGTCTCCCTCAGGCGCTCGCGGGGCTTGAACCAGCTGGGCTAGGCGCGAGCACAATGGCGGATGGATTGCGAGCTACAGGCCTTGGGGCGGCCCACTGTGCGGTACCGTTGCGAGCTCCCCTGGCTGGCCTTCCAGTCGTTGGCTCCTCCGCGCTTCTCGCGTGCGTATGCGTGCCACCAGAGACAGACGTGACGTACCTGAACAGCTCCGCCCCCTTCGCAAGCAAACGCTCCAAGATTTCGCCAGGCCCGTGAACCGTGCACACGGCGTAGGCGGGAAATCTCCCCAAAAAGTACCCAGGTTCGGTGCCAGTAGGTATTCCCTCTGCCGCGCTCCTGCCTTTCGTATATATCCTGCTTCCCGCTGATTAACACGCCGCCGCCATCCCTCCCCTCTCACAACCAGCCCAAGCAATCATCATGTCGCGACACCGAATAATCGCGCCCGCAGAGATCGAGCGCCAGATTGCCCAGGGCGAGCCGATTGTGATCCACGAGGGCTACGTCCTGCATCTCGGAGAATGGATCGATAGGCATCCGGGTGGTCGTCTCGCTATCCTGCACATGGTCGGAAGAGATGCGACAGACGAGATCAATATGTATGTAATGCGGGACGAGCCTAAATCTACTCCAGCCCTACCAACCCTACCCTAAAAGGCAAAGTCCGCCTATACCATGTCGCCGGATGTCTGCGGAAGCGCTGGGTAAGCACACCAGCTTGACCTCATACTGACCTAACAACAGCTACCACACCAATAAGGCCCTGCTTATGATGACAAAGCATCGCATCGGTCGTGTACAGCTGCCCTGGGCCAACCTCGAGCCTCCAATTCGCTCCCCCGATTACTACATAAATCTCAAGGAGAGAAAACGATTGGCCGCGGCGCCAGAATCCGAAAAGTCTCGTCGCGGGAGGAGCGTCGACCTAGGATCCGTGGGTCTACCCCACACTCCCGAGCACCATTTGCCCTTGCTAACATGAACCAAGGCTGCCGCCATCATCAGCAAGAAGCTGATCGGAAAGCCCGATACTTGCGTCTACCGCTCCAGCAGCCGTCCGGCAAGTGATCCCGAGAAGCTCCCTCTTATCCAGAGCGAAGATGAGGCTGAGACGCCCGTCATCACCGCCGCAGAGGAGAAGAAGAGGCACAGGGAGCAGTATGCCATCGAGCAAGAAGAGAGGGAGATAGAAGAGGGCCTCCGCGACAACCCTTCGCTCGACGTCGAGACGCAAAAGGCCATTGTCCAAAACTACCGTTTACTTCACCAGCAGTTCAAGGACGAAGGCCTGTACCAATGTCGCTACTCCGAGTATGCCAAAGAGTCGATCCGATACGGCCTTCTTTTCGCTGCTTTTGGGGGTTTCCTCTACATCAAGTGGTACATGACTTCTGCCGTCTTCCTTGGTCTTTTCTGGCAGCAAATCATGTTCACAGCACACGACGCCGGCCACCGTGGAATCACCGGCAACTTTGTCGCAGACACACTTATTGGTGCCTTCATCGCAGACTTTTGCTGCGGTCTTAGTATCGGCTGGTGGAAGTCCAGCCACAATGTGCACCACCTCGTCACCAACATGCCTGAGCACGACCCCGATATCCAGAACATTCCCTTGTTCTCCACCTCTCCTACTTACATCAAATCCATTCTGTCCTCCTTCTACAACTTCCAGTTTGTATGGGATGCAGCGTGCGATGTCATGGTCCCCTACCAAAAGTACCTTTACTACCCCATCATGGCCTTTGCTCGTTTCAACTTGTACTTCCTAGGCTGGTTGCATCTAGTCTCTCCACGAGCTGCGCAGCTAGGCGCAGCATGGTGGACACGACATGTCGAAATTCTCTTCATGTGCTGCTACTGGTACCTCTTCGGCTACCTACTTGTCTGGATCACACTGCCTACATGGCCGATTCGTGTCGGATTCGTCATCGTCTCGCACATGGTTACCATGGTCTTGCACGTACAAATCACCCTCTCTCACTGGGGCATGCCCACCTCGGATCTCGGACCCAATGAGTCTTTCCCTCAACGACAAATGCGTACTACCATGGATGTCGACTGCCCACCATGGCTGGACTGGTTCCACGGCGGTCTACAGTTCCAAGCCGTCCACCATCTCTTTCCTCGTGTGCCGCGCCACAACCTCCGCCGGGGCCAGGAGCTCGTCCGTGAATTTTCCTCCAAGACCGGTGTCAAGTACAACTGCTACGGCTTTGTTGAGGGCAACAAGGTCGTCATCAGTCGCTTGGAGCAGATCTCGCAGATGGTCAAGATCATGGTCGAATGCCAGAACCACATGGCCGAGACTGGTGAGAGCGGATTGCATTAGTACGCGCAGGCGCGGAATTTAGTTTCCTTTTGCTGGTGTGTATCAGCTTCATGATGATGTGTTAGACTTGTAGACCTTATCTCCTTTGTAATGTGCATAGTTAGCGAAAAAGAGGCTACATCAAGAACACTACGAGCAATATACACGATATTTGCATATTCTACTCTTTGTGCATGTTTCTCCCATGCGATCTTCTTAGGCCGACTTGTGAGATGACAGAAGAATCATGTGTCAGAGTTCACTCGAGCAATAAGGGGCGCGTGGTCGGACTGACCCGTGTCTGTCATCGCACGGTCGTGGATACCGGATGTCTGGTCTCGCAAGCCGAAGATGCGCACGTCCTGCCTGCCAAGTCAGGAGAAGCGGCAACCGAGTCATCTAAAGTTCGGTAAATATGTATAGTCAGGTAGCCCCCGACTCATGGACTCCGAGCAGCAACCTGCTTTACTTTCATCTCCGACCTAGCTGGCTCAGTAGGCGTTGTCGGGTAGCTCCGCTGCCTCTAGCTACTTTCAGGGTCAATTTTCTCGAGCATACCGAGGTCGTCAATGCCCAGACTTTACTACCTACTAATCACCAGCAATGCGGTATTCTCATTATGGTGCTCACATTGAACTATAGACACACTGGCAGACTACATGGATAGCAAAGTAACCCTACCCCCAAATGTATATGATGTTGTTGAGTAAAGGTGGATCGGTGACGTACATTTCTTTGTGCTTTCTGGCTACGAAGCTCAGAGTCACTGCCCCTCAACGATCCCTGGGTGATTTGTTTGTGCAAGCGGTCGGTAATTACACAGTACTAATGGACCTACCTCCTGCACAGCAAAACGACCAACTAAGGTAGGGAATTCGGCTTATGTCAAACCCAAAGAGCCTAGTGACGATTCACCTACGAGCAGCAGAGAAGCTTATTGCCGTAGATTATTTTGGCTCAAAACTGTGTGGTCCCCTTGTCTGCTGGATTTGACATTTTGATCTACACATACTAATACAAATTACGAAGTCGGAAAGCCGCCGTCGAGTGTGGCAGGACCCTATTTGTTATGCAGTCAGCAAAGGCGAAACGGTCGCGAACATAAAGCGTGGAACGTACCATCCGCACCAAGTTACGGTTGGTGATCTTCCAGCTTCCATCCTTCTGCCTGGCCCACGTGTCTTGATACTGAGCCTTGTCGATCAAGACCTTGCTATTGTCTACAGGGTTCGCAACGCCGGTGTAGGGGGTGAAGTAGTGCGTAGCCTGGAAGTATGTAACGGACACAGCGCTGGTAAGACTGCAGATGTGAATCATTTGCGTGCCGAGGTGATGCTGAGTGGAGATAAAGTTGTTCAGACCGGGCGCCAGGTTGTCAATGATGGCTTGTACACCATTCAGTACACCGATGGGGTCAGAGTAGTTGGCACGGGCGTCAGTAGTGAACACCTTTCTCAACACTTCGTAGTTGCGACCATCGATGGCGAGCGCATAGAGCGCCAGGGTCTGACGAATAGATTCCGTCGCAATTGGATCAGGGAGAGTCTGAGGCGTGAAAAGCCCCGCCAGATAGCTGAAGCTCACCGGCCCAGGTGCAATCTTGGGGCAGTCGTTGTTGCCCACACCGGGGGATGCGATTGAGGCATTATCGTTGTCTTGAGCTGAAACAAAGGGTAAGGTGAACAGAGCCGCAATGTGCAGTGTGGATGCGATGCGCATTTTCATACAAATACGTAGCAAGGATGTGGGGTTGGGATAGGTATGGTTCAGAAGAACGTGGGTGGAACAACGAATCAGAGTCGAGCAACCAACTAAAGCCTTAGAATTTGAAACAGATACTAGATGGTTGGGTTGGTAAATAAGTTTCGTGCTAAGGGTCGATGCCAGGAAGAAGTAGCAGAGAGTGAGAAGTTGTTGATGCCGGTCGATGGTACCTATGTATCACGCTGTAATCCTACGCTAACGGTATTTGATCCTCACGAACCAGTACCACGTTGATGGCTGATTCTGGATGTCAGTACAGTCAGATCTTTAGACGTTGAGACTGACAGCAAGACTGAAGCAACATTGCCTCTCATGCGGGGCGTATCTTGGCGAGATTGGGTGGCGGGGTATCATTGCAGCGATCAGGCCGTACCGTACCTCAACCTTTTCCAACTTTTATCGCAACACCTGCATAGACAATGCATGTCTTTCACGAGTGCAGTTACCTAGATAGGTCTAAGTAAGTAAATGCGTGCTCTGGAGATATTCTGCAGCGCTTCTCCTTGACCTTTTGTTCGTGCGTTGTTTTTCGCATGGGATGCTGCCTAGGCACGTGAAGGATAACGTACAGCGCAAGTTCTTCTGAAGGGAAGTTCTTTGTCGACGAAATGTACAACAAATATTTTCCTGACGTGCTTGCTTCGATTGCGATGGTACTTAGGTGCCATCTTCGCCAGCCGGCTAACAACGGCGGAGTTTTCCAGAGCCACGAGCACTCTTCATTTCACAATCGAGTCAAACTGTATGGAAACGCTCTTCCGGTGCGAATAGTGACTGACTCAACGATTCAGGGACTGCTGTAGGTCGAACTAGTGTTCCGAAATGGCCTTGTAGCTTTCCAGGCCTATATCTGATATTAACAAGACAAGAAAATCTTCAGCAACAATTATATGACTCCCATTAACCAGCTCTTCCATGTTGGTTCAGCCGTTCCAAGGTTACGTTACGATTTGTTATTTTGCCGATATTCGATTTGGAAGAGCTGAAGGGCATGCTTGCTATTGGGGACATCTCGCTAGACAACATGAATGAAAGAAGGCATGCCGAGGCACTGAATAGCGACCCCCGTAAGGATTGAGCAAGATACTCACCAATAGTGCCTTAGCCACTCGCGGACATTCAGTCACGGCATCGGAGGGAGAGTCTCCTACTTATGTTGAGAGCAGTTGAGGTTCGTGGTAGGAGAAGGGGAGGCAAGCTTCGGTAAAGATGAAGCTTTATTAGGCTGAGAAGCTAAACCTTTGAAGATGTATGCTACTGAAATAGATGGGGATCGTCACCAGAGTGAAAAGCCGCACTTCATGAGTATTAAAGTGGCCCAGGACCATGTCCATTTGTGGGCGGGAACGTCTATGAAATCCCATTATAACAACGATACTCGAATGAAATACTGACTATAAGTATAGATTGCACTTTGGCATGCTGCTCGAGTAGCTGAAGGAATGGGGTGAGCCTCAACGAGAAAACATCAATCCATCTAACCACTGGCACAGTGTATAGACACAAGTACCACGCCGATACTTCTAGGGATATCGATACAACACGATGACCCATGTTTTGGCAAAAACACGATGTCCCATTCTTGGGCTAGGGAGCCTGCTTGATATGGCAAACAACTCAACGAGACTGGCCGCGAGCAGGCTGCTGGTTCGACCAGTGGGCGGATACATTGATGGCCATGGATGGTACCTGCGTTAGTTCTGATGTCGTTCTCGGTAGCTGAAGCTCCAGGGCCGACTCGGCTTTCGCCTAATATGCGGTCCTTCGAATTCGCATTCTGGTGCTGCCTTCGCTTTCTCCATCGTACCAACCATCTTCGTGCTCTATACTGGGACATTCATACGATTTCAAGCCGACATGAGCAGATATCTACCTATTTCCGAAGTCTCTTCTTCGCATCGTGAATGACTGACCGGACAGTTTGCCTGTTTGGTAAACACCAACTCCACTACCGCATCCACATCCCATGTGCCAAGCATCAGGGCCACCCCCAACAGGCTCTTGCACACTACTCCAGCGTCACACTCGGTAAATACGCCTACTCAGGATTGTTTAGTACCAATCAACTACCTTGCGGCGCAAGTTTTTGCCTTCTGTTACGGAAACTGAGTACCGCAATGTCCACCGCCAAGTCAATCCGCCGCCTTGGCTCGGTGCCCAGACATGTAGGTGTATGCTATGATGCAGCAACCCGAAGGTAAGGAATACAAAAACTTCAGCCCGGAAGTACCAGCTTGAGTTCTTCACCCTACTGCCTCTCACGAAACATTCTATTCAAGTCCTCGTAGCACTCTCGTTACCGCGCACCCAGCTCGACAAGATATCTACGGTCATTTCTACAAATCCATCGATATGAGGTTCTCAGTAATTGCTCTCCTCGCTGCGGCTACCGCCGTTGTGGCACAGGACACTGTATCTGTGACTGCCGGTGGTGATTGTGAGCCTCACGGCGACCACTGGTAAGGAGACATGAACATATATATGTTTTACAGATTCAAACTGACAGCATTCAGGCACTGCGCCGACGGCGTTCCAGAGCCTACTACCCCTCCTACCCCAGAGCAACTCGCTTCTCATTCTGCTGAGGAGGCTGCTGAGGATACAGCTGCTTCTACCCCTGCCTCTACCATCGCTTCAACTACCCTCACCGTTGTCACTTCTGGATCTGCCCTGGTCACTGCATCCGCATCCCACAGCCACGACGATGAGGAAGACCACGACCATGAAGCCACCGCCAGCACTTGCGAGCCCCACGGTGATCACTGGCACTGCCCTGCTGGGGTTGCTGAGCCCACCACTGCCCCCGCCGAGACTGTCTCTGGTACTGCTACCGTCACTGCCAGTGGTGACGCTGCTGAATCTGCCGCTGGTACCTCCAGCGCTCTCCCTGAGCAAACCTCTAACGCCGCTGTCGCTCTTGGCGCTGGCAAGGTTGCTGCTGTTCTCGGTGCTGCCGCTTACTTCCTGTAAGCGCGGATTAGCCTGGACAGTTTTGTTGACCTTTGAATGCATCCAAGCCTTCAAATGAGCGGATATACATGTGACGGATCATCATATCCTGACTACATGACTTCACTGTACATAATAAGATACCGGGTACTCACGACGATATCCTGTCTCTGAATCGAACGACAAAAACTTCTGTGTTAAAAATTAAGATTCGGTCTATTGCTATACGTGATGACTTGGATTAAATCTATATCTTATACTATTCTACTATTGACTCATGTCGATTGCTAAAGCATACTCAAGAGTCAGCCAAATCGTGCGCTTCAGCATAGTTCTTGTCACATTGTTGATGATGAGTCCCGCAGTTGTGCTTCCTCCGACACGTTCACCCATATGGGCCAAACGGAAACTGGATTTTGAGGTGTGATCGTAGAGCAAACATACCTTCTTTCTTTGAAATAATAATTTGCCTATGAATATTTTGGCTGGGGCTTAGACATAGCTCCCTGAAGACAAAACGAAGTGTGTTTCGCTCTCCACAACTAACATGTGTCTTGTCTCGTGTGTTGACAATGAGAAAGTCTCAGGCGCATCGACAAGGAACAAAGCCCAGCCATTATTCGAAAAACAAGCATCCTTAGAAATGAAGATCATCAAAATAACATCTAGGGTTACATTCGTTGCACATATCCTGCTATCGTTCATGAAAAGACACCAAGTTTGAGGCAAGCCACACGTTATCTTACCATACTCCAAGACCGATTTTCTCGTTAGGAAAAACCAATCCACACAATCAAGCACGACTCTGAAGACGAAAGTGAAACTCACAATAATGGCATTCTCCTGCATCTCCCACATCTTCATCAATCTTACAACACCAACACGACCAGTCCATAAACCCAACCACACAGGTCTCATCCACCAAGCCTCTCTCCCAACAAACCCACCTTCCACATTTCCTCCCGCACTCAATCAACCCACAACAGTATTCGCTCCCAATCTTGTATCTGGTGCCACGTTTCGCGAGCGCATGCAAGAAATCTTGTCGGAATCGCGGACAACAGAACGGATCGAAACACAAGACGAAGACAGGGGAGAAGACGGAACGAGTTGGGTTTTAGCAAACAAGGATATGGACGGATGGGATGTTGGGCGTGAGAAGGCTACGCAAATGTTTGTTAAGAGGAAAGGGAGGGGGGAGTTTAGATTCGAAGACGCGATGGTGGAGGGGTGGGGCATTGGATTGAGGGAGAAAGAAGCGAGTTATCGCGTAATGGAGGAGTGTAACAAGGACAACGAGAAGGAGGTATTGGATAGGCAAGAAATGTTGGGAGACGGTTTTAAGTATTGGGGATGGGTTGATGAGGAGATCCAGAGAAATTAGTGAGTGGAGAATACCTAGGTAGCAAATCATATGAGAGGGAGGTAGCTGGAAACACTTTTGAAGGTGGAGATCATCTTCCTTATGAGGTAAAATGTCCACCGGAGAACAACGATGGAGGGACATAGGGACAGAGTATGACAGAACAAGTGTCACATGCAGGTTTTGAAAGATGATCAATATGCGTAATTATTCACCAGAGAGCAGGGACTTTCTCAGTACATAGCAATACGCGTTAGAACCCGACTTTCTTTCTCTTTCTGTGTCAAGCGGTTGTTGTCGTATCTTAGCTGTCGTGGTGATTTACAAGTGGTGGAAGGTACGTGTCGCATTATGCAAGGGGAATTTGCGTCCGAACCGCTAACTCTCTCGCCCACACTTCACACCAAAGATCAATTGAAGGACTTTTCTGTAGACTGTATGGTCCAGAAGAAGACTTGTGACCGTATACTCGGGAACTAAGCGCTACTGTCGTCCACCGGACGTGTTTAGGGACCACCTGTGCCGCATTGCTTTAACTCGTTGAATAAGAAGAAGACGGCTAGATGGTAGTCTAGATCTCATGATCCACTATCGAGCTGCGTGTCTACCGTGTATCAAAGAGGGCTACGACATACTGGCGTATCAGGGGCGATGCGCGAGGTGTCCCTTCGTGTCGATTACACCTGAAGGACCATGACGCCGCACGCAACGCGTGTGAACGGTGTGTTATTATGCACATACATGCATAATCAACGATACAGAATGTACTATTGAGTCGTTAACACATGGAATGGGCGGCCGGTAGTAGGAAATGCCTGCTTGCCTGGATGGCACTAAGAGAAGTATATAAAGCTTCTCACGTACTTTTTCTCCCATTCTCATCCGTCTCTTCTTATATTCTAATCGTTAAATCTACAATCTTCACATCTTCAAAGACATACGACCTCATCATGAAGCTCCTTAGCTTTACTTTCACGATCTTAACGCTCGCCGCCACCAGTGCAGTTGCAGCACCAGCACCTACCTGTGAAGGACGCTACTGTACGGTGTACCCCGAACCATGGTCTGGTGTCCGCAAGAATGTGTCAGTGGACTGCAAGACCAACTCTGTTTCTTCTTTCATTTGGTGCGTAGGAGGATGTGAAAATGGTGCCTGCCTATGACCGAGTGGCTTGACTTGATTATCGTGGAAGAAGGTCAGTACGTCAAAACCACTGTGAGCAACAAGCATTGAGACTGACTAGCAGTAGAACTCAGAAGAAGCTAATGGAAACCTTGTGGTAATAGCGAAGGCTGATATCCCATTCTTTGAAAGTTGTAGAATGGGAAAGTGCCGTAGAGGTGGTGTGGTCGAAGTTCATCAAGTTCTTCTCTGTGGGGAATGAAATGATAATCTACTAGGTCGACCAAAGCATGCAAAGATGTAGCCTCCGAAGCAAATTGCCACTATCCTTTCCAGTCTTAAATTACGAAAGAGCGAAGTACACGAAGTGAAGCTCTTTGACCAATGCCTCGCATGTGACTATCACTTGAAACAGGATCCATGAATCCTGTTACTTGGAGTCAACGGCCACGGCAGCTGGTACCGGTAAAGAACTGCATGAAAAATATCGTATTCCGACCGTCGAGCACCAACAAACTAAGACCAAGACAAATTACAATGAGACGGCTGAAGTCATGAGTACTCCACGGTATTGACGAACTGAACGTGTCGAGTCTGAACACAAATATAGACGATGAGGAGCCGCAACTACAGATCGTGTGGCCAGATAGAAGCGAGCTGACTTGGCACAGAACCGAGACTACTACCGTAATCAGGTAAGTTGACGCGTAAGGTGACGTATACCTACCCTTCTTAAGGCGGAATGTAAGGTTGACGACCGATACTATCCGTATTATCAGTGTTGCATACCATTGTGTTTGCGGACGCGGCTGTGTAAAACCCGAATAATCTATCTTGTCCATCCTAGGTCAAGTGGTATACTGTGCCCTACCCATGGAGCAGGTATCAGATGTTGGAATGTTCTCAGTCGCCATGAGGGGCTGCTGTTACGAACAGATAGACAGGACCGTGAATTCATGTTAGCGCCCTACACTCCCTATGACGCTGATTGACCAGCGCGCACCAGATACCAACAAACGATCTGCATCCGCACTTCTATTTCAAGCCTCGTATATATGCAGTCGTCAAAAATGCCGCTGGACCAAACGTCTGCAGCCGCTGAACCTCCCGCATTAAGTAAGGGTGCCAACGTACCAACAGGCCCTCCACACCCGCATGCTTTTACCGATCAGATGAGTTCTTCTAGAAGGACAGTGGCTTCCAGAAGGCGGGAGCCGCCCTTCAGTAATGCACATGTAGATCTGTTTCAAGCCGTTCGGTGCTTGATGTACACTCCGATCTCATCGAAAGAGAGCGGAAGGAGCGTGCAGCATGCCATCGCATTGCAGACAGCAAGCCCTGTGGAATATCATGTATGTTGCCATGGACGAAAAGGTACGTGGTTATTGTTATCAGGCCACTCGAACGCAGGATGGTCGTCATGTGTGGTAATTTGAGTGCATGGTGGCTATCCCTAGGGCCGGGCCATTGGAAAGATGGGTATCTAAGGCCAAGGCCGTGCCTGCGGTAGACTGATCAAGATGACCCAGGGTCATGGCGTGGCTGTCCTCAGTGTGACATTCGTGTTCAGAAGGCGTTCAGTTGTCGAGCTGGCTGGGCCTATGGCAACTATTTGAGCCTTGTCGCGTCTATTGGATAGTCTAGAGCAACGTGGCTCTGCAGTACCTTCAGGAGCGTTGGATTTAATAAGACGTGGTCTGACATCGTGATAGTGCAACCAAGAGGAGGTGGGAACAGTGGAGCGTAGACGTCAGCCACAGGCATGCACCCAGCCTGGAGTTGTGGTGTACTGTGCTATCACGCTTTGCGCGATAGGCGTTGCGAAGCGTAATTCAAGGTATGCAAGTCCGTGCGATATTTCCGTGTTATGGAGATGGCATGGATGCAGCCCATTTGGCAAGGCTGCAGTTTTATTGAGGTGAAACGAGTGGGACATCCAGACCTCGGGCGATCAAAGCGCTGTTCGTAGCGGGCACAGTGACGGGTCAAGCTGGCTGAAGATACTTTGCAGGAAGAGTCGCGAGAGGCTGCAAATCATGTACGACTGTGGCCATAACGCGGCTACTCTTGTGAGTTATAGTGGGACAGTGCAGAGTTGCCCAGGGTATCCAGGGACGATGCCGGCCTGCAAGCGTTTCTTGCTCCTTGGGTACGGGGACGACCGCTTTAGACGTAACGGGCGGCAGACCGACATGACCAGACAGCCAAACTATTGAAAGTATCCGACCAGAGTTTCATCAACAAGGTCCATCAGGGTCGAGCGCGAAGACCAAAAGACGATGCTGTGTCCAGCCAGGTTAAGCTCCGGAGGATTTGTCGGAGCCTAAGTGCGACACTCCTCCATCCAGCAGAGCGTTTGACATGTGCGCGTGGTGGGTTCGCGGCTCCCAATCAATGAAGGGTGAAACCTCCGCCTTCCGCAAACTCTAATGGCATGTTACTTTTGTGAGTCGCTCCAGCGGCGGATAAAGCGGGTGGTCTCATGCATGATTCGGCGGTACGTGATCGCCACAGGATTAAGCTAGACATGGACATTCGAGGACAGAGTCCTGCTACCACAATGGTTTGACAAAACTGCAGAGGGCTCACGATGTTGACAACAATGTGAAGCGGATCTGATCGCCCCAGGCCCTGGGGGAGGCTTCAACGGGAGAGTGCGCATCCCAGCCGTTGAGAGATACAAGAAAACTGGGGCTGCATGCTTCCGATGGTAAAGTGGGCGAATCAAGGTGGCTGGAACGACGGGTAAAGGATCCCACTTGGCGCAATCCAGCAGAAGGGCAGCAGGGGCAAATCAGCCACGATGATCCTTTGGGAGTGGGCCGTTTCTTGCCCATTGCTTGTTGCTGGAATCCGCCTCGCTGGCCATTGGTTTCCAGCTTTCCAGTCGGCAGTCTGTCAGCAGCGGTCGCATGAAAAAGCACCGCTAGAGAACCGTTCATGGGGGCGGTCAGCAATCAGGCAAAAACAAACACTCGGCGCTGGAAAACGATGGAGAGATGATGGACCTGTACATTGACATGGATGTGCGGATGATGGGCATCCGTCAGGCCATTTCAATCTGCTGTGCGCGCCAGCTTCGTCACACGGCACGTTCTTGGCATTTCGCGGTATCTCCCGTGGTATCATGCATCCCCCATACACCAGCGGACCTACCACAGAAACCGGCTCTGAACCCAGACGTGGCGTCGCAGCTGAGCGCCGCTTGGAATTAGCATGGTGGGAAGCGTGAAGGCGACCAGCAGTGGCGCTGGGAAGATTCCGTAGTACGGCAATGCCGTTTGCCTCGGTGTCTACCCAGCGCGCCAGGGCTCCCAGAAAGATGTGATGGAACGACACTGGTGCTGTTCATCGACGACCCGGGTGTGTGAGCTGGAACCGTGTGATCGGTGGGCCGCTCACCTAGTTAGTTTAACTTTGGTAAGCCGCGGGCCAATATGTTTCGATTCCCGCCTGGTGCTCGCTTCGAGGCGTACGAGTCATGGCGGTGCCTCTCAGCCATCTTCTGGTGGATGGCGTATGCAGTGCATGCAGAGAGAGAAGGTGTGGAGAGAAGTCTTGTCCAAGGGCCTGAGCAAGTATGCATCCAGCGAGCCATGGTTCTGTCGAGAATGCACTGCGCCATGCCCTTCTGGCTGCTAGAGCTGCAGAGGCTGCAAGTGGGCGCGCGAGGCGTCCGCGGAGCATTCATGGGTTGCACGCTATCTACAGCAGACTAAACTCCCTTTGTTCGCTCCAGTTCGGCTAATACTGTCAGTGCCCAGGTGCAGATGAGCCTGATCGAGTGGGCCTCCCAGCCGTCCCCTCTCATAGCCGCGTGCCCTCAGCTCTCCCCATTCTTCACATATCCATCGCCGACTCTTGCACCCTCATTGCAATTGCGGCTTCCGACGACTGGTGGATCATTGAGTTGCGACCCGTGTAGGAGGATACTTTCGCTCATAGATTACTTTGGATAAGACGTGCCAGCCTCGCCGTCGCCTCTCTTCTGGCCCCCCAGCACCCGTCCCTCTCAGCACCACCAGCCATCGACCGCCGCAGCACAGAAGACAGCCCGTCTCCTCGCGCCCCCATCTTGGAAACTACTATTTCGTCGGACCTGTCGCTTTGCGCATTATTTTGACAGCGCTCTCGCATCTCTGTTGGTAAGTTTTCCCATGCCGTCCTGTCCGTGTTCTTGGGATGCCGACAGTCCGGACACGCGTCAGCCAGCGATGCGGACGTGGCCCTGCGGCATCCACGAGATGCGCTCATGGCAGTCAGTGTCAGAGACATGTGCTGACAAGGCCAGATTGCGTGCATACCGTGGTTGAGAAGAGCGCATTTGCTGTTCTAGCCTACCCAACCCAGAGTACCAATTGTGTGGTTGCCGACGTAAGTGCGCCTTTCTGGTGGGTGGAGCGAGGTAGTCCCTGAGATCGACTCGCCCCAACTCTGCTACCACGCGGCATACTGACTCGCCATAGAGACGCAGCATCCATGATGAACACGATTGCTGTCAGCAACGAGACCAAGTCTCAGTTCATCCGCACCACCAAGGATGGCCGCCAGATCCGCTACAACCTGCAGGTAATCCAGCAGCCCGAGCGCGCGCGTGCCTGTGGTAGCGGCGCAAAGTCGAGTGCCGATCGCCGTCCAGTTGACCCTCCCCCAATTGTCGAGCTCCGCGTCTTCGAGAACGACCAGGAAATCACCTTCGCCTACAATGCCAACTTCTTCCTCCACGCCAGCTTGGAGAACGCGCGCCCCATCGCAGCCGGACGCAGCCAGTCTTCGGCGGGCCCCAGCTTCCCCGTCCTCACCGGTACCCCAGTTGCGGGCATGGCCTACCTCGAGCGCCCCACACCTGCCGGCTACTTCATCTTCCCCGACCTGTCGGTTCGCCACGAGGGCAAGTACCGCTTGAGCTTTGCACTGTTCGAGAATCTGGCAGAGGTCAAGGACCTGGATCCCGGCGACCCAGACGTCATCTACGATGGCAACCACTTTGTCACTCACCGTGCTGAGGTCAAGTCGGCACCCTTCACCGTCTTCTCCGCTAAGAAGTTTCCTGGTCTCTCCGAGAGCACTGCTTTGAGCCGCCAGGTCGCCGAGCAGGGCTGTCGCGTCCGCATCCGTCGCGACGTGAGGATGAGGCGCCGTGAGAACAAGTCGTCAAAGGAATGGGACGAGTACGATGAGGAGGGCGGTGGCTACGATCGCGCTCGAGGAACAGCGACCCCCGACAACTACCATCCACCATCCAACGCCCCTCTCGATGACCGTCCTCGCTCCGTCTCCAATGCTAGCAACCACTCACTGGTACCGCCACGCCGTCCGAGCATGGAAGAGATGGCACATGGCTACCCGGCTAGCAATAGCTACCAGCAACAGATGCCTCCACCGCAGAACCCTACCTACACACAGATGCCGTCATACGCGTCAAGCCAACAGCACCAATACTCGCAACAGTACTCAGCTCCACAAACAGCGCCTATGATGCAGTCTCCTCAACACTCCACTGCATACTCACAACATGCGCAACATCCACAGCACCCGCAACACAGCAGCTACTCGAGCCAGCACCAGCCTCAGCCACCAATGCCTGTGAGCCAACAGTATGGATACCCCAACTACCAGCAGCCGGCGCACTATGAGCAGGTGCCTCCCGCCCGTCAGGAACAGGTGCCTCCCGAGTATGCTCACCCCGTCGAGTACCGCCGTCCGTCTGTGACCCAGCCGTCCACCCAACAATACTCGGCACCTAGCCACTCGATGCAATCGTACGGCTCCATGGATCAGTATAATCGGCCGCAGCAAATGAGCCAGCCTTTGCAGCCTCTGCAACCCCTGCACACTTCTCCACAGGCGTACGCTTCATCTACCCCTAGTGCCGTGCATACGCCTAGTCACCAGGCGCTGCCATCATTGCGACCCATTGTCGCCGACAAACTGGAGCCTGTGTCGCCTTCTTACCAATCGCCTCCCGGTACTCTCTCAGCCACCATGTCTGTCAACTCTGACGGTTCTGCCCAGAACTACGCTCTGCCCAAGTTCAACCCACAGGCACAGGGTCTTCCGCCCATGTCGGCCGGGTCCAGCAACAAACGTTCTTTCTCGAGCACCTTCGATTCTCGTCACCTGAATGAACGCATGGTTGCAGGAAGCAGGCCTCAACCGACCGGTGCCGGCTACACCTACGATACTGCCGACTCTCCGGACATGGAGGAGCCAATGGACCGAGCGGCCATGAGCTATCGGCGTGCGGACGGAACGCAACGTCAACGTCATGTACCTGCAGTCGGTCACTGAAGTTGTTCACTGCTGACGGCCGTGTTGCCGTAGTAGGAATGGTCTTCAGCCTGTACGTTGCATAGGGATCTGTTGGTGGAGTACGGCGTTATGTGTGCTGTTACGGATCTAATGTGCTCTGATCATCTATACCCCTTGAGTACGACGAATGCGCGATCTGGTCACGGCAAGCTTTCCATCGTACACCTGTATTTTGTCTTTCAATGCTTTATTGCCCATACGTCAGCTGGTGAGCTGCACACTACCTTTCCTTTTATTTTCCTGTTACACAAAAACATCACTTTACTACCCATACCCCTAGCGAGCCATCACTTGCTCTATTTCCTTCTCTCTATTATTCCTACCGTGTATTTTGCTTGGAAGTCCTGAACAGAACATACAGCTCAACAAAATGAGAGCCTTGTCCTTTCCTTGCATGTGTTGATGAACTCGTGATTCTATTTCCCACAGGCTCCAAGTTGCGAACCTGGATAATGGGATAAGAAAGTACATACGTGGCTATGCGACATGGGAGGTTGCTTGTAGTTTGGATACATTCCGTAGGCTAAATCTATGGCACGCTGTGCGTTGTCAACCCCTAGTTATGATGCCTTTGTGTTAGCCATGTGTGGATCTCATCAGCCTTGCGTCCGTCCGGAACCGGCCCATCTCCAGAGTACCCCTCCAACCTACCCCGCGTCCCAAAACAGATAAACACGATCACGCAATTTCTGGGCGTCCTACCAGGACGTGCGCTATGCAATCGAGACATACAGTATGGCCGTCTCTTACACATAATGGGTTAACGGATACACAAAGGGTTTTCAAGTTATACCCAAAAGGGCATCGGAATACCTGTCACTAGCCAATGATAACATGGTACGAGTGTGACTGTGGCTGTCAGCACAGTTCCGAAGTAGGAAGCTACTACGATGCTCTGGATACCAATGTAATCCACACCCGCGTGGGAGTGGATGACGTGACGGACGCGACTTTTGGCACAATTAATCGTCTAGTCCTCCCCTCTTTCCAAATTCCGTCTCTCGATCACCTCTAACAGCACCGTGAACGCCTGAAGCTCCTTCGCTCAACACATTACGACAATATACAATCTGAAGACCAGGACTCAAAATGTCCGAGAAATTGTCCAAGAATTTCGAGACGCTTCAATTGCACGCTGGTAAGCATTTTCCAGTCTCTCTCTTTCCATAGCTGCTAACATTGATGAAACAGGCCATGAGCCAGACCCAGCGACGAACTCTCGTGCTGTACCTATTTACGCGACCACAGTACGTTGTGAACCGACAAAGACTCCCCTTGAACAAGTCTCGGACTAACATCAGTAGTCATACACCTTCAATGATAGCGCGCATGCCGCGAATCTCTTTGGCCTCAAGGAATTTGGCAACATATACAGTCGTATAGGGAACCCCACCGTCGGTGTACTCGAGGCGCGTATCGCTGCGCTTGAGGGTGGTGTGGCAGCACTGGCAACAGCATCCGGTCAAGCTGCTCAGTTCATTGCCATAGCCGCTCTGGCGCATGCTGGAGACAACATCATAGCGACTTCGAACTTGTATGGAGGCACGTACAACCAGCTCAAGGTCTTCTTCCCACGTTTGGGGGTGCAGACTAAGTTCATCAATGGTGACAAACCAGATGACTTCAAGGCTGCTATCGATGAGAAGACGAAGGCGATATATGTAAGTTTACGCGAAGAACTCTCTGAACAATGGCTAACCCATGCAAGCTTGAAAGCATTGGCAACCCAAGGTACAATGTTCCCGATTTTGAGAAGATTGTAGCAATTGCGCACGAGGCTGGTATTCCTGTCATTGTCGACAACACATTTGGCGCCGGGGGATACTTCTGCAGGCCTATTGACCATGGTGCTGACATTGTTGTGCACTCTGCAACGAAATGGATTGGAGGTATGTGTTTGCGACTCTCTGGTAGGCACAAGCTAAAATACACAGGTCACGGAACTACGATTGGTGGTGTGATAGTCGATAGCGGGAAGTTCGACTGGGGTAAGCACGGCAAGCGCTTCCCGCAAATGGTCGAGCCATCAGACGGTTACCATGGACTGAAGTTCTGGGAGACATTTGGAGCCATTACATTCATCATCCGAGCACGTGTCGAAATCCAGCGAGACCTGGGCGCAGCGCTCAATCCATTCGCCGCCCAACAGCTGCTCCTTGGTGTGGAGACGCTCTCCTTACGAGCAGAGAGACACGCATACAATGCACTGAAGTTGGCGAAGTGGCTTGAGAGCAACAAAAACGTAAGCTGGGTATCTTATCCTGGTCTCGAGAGTCATCCGTCACACGAGCTAGCGAAAAAGTACTTACCGCGTGGTTTCGGAGGCGTACTATCCTTTGGTGTTACAGGAGGCGGTGCAGCAGGTAGCCAGGTTGTAGACAACTTCAAGCTCATCTCCAACGTAGCGAATGTTGGCGATTCAAAGACGCTGGCTATCCATCCCTGGACAACAACACACGAGCAACTGAGCGACGAAGAGAAGATCAACTCTGGTGTAACCGAGGTAGGCAAATCGTCACTTGACTTCACAATTATGACTTGCTGACAGGGTACAGGATCTCATCCGTATTTCAGTCGGCACAGAACACATCGACGACATCATCGCAGACTTTGAACAATCGTTCTCGAAGGCGGCAACGAAGCCTCAGGAGAAGGGTCAGCCGGAGAATGCGGATAAAACTGGCAGTGCTGAGCCCTCTGCTTCATTGTCTGGTTCCACCTAGGAGTGTCTAGTGATTCCTAGACTGTGAGGCGTTGGATACGGCAGAGGTGAAGGCTATGTTGTGAATGCCCGGGAGAGCAGTCGGACTTGCGGACTTTTTCCTTGTACTAATTGTAATCTGTTCCTTGAATCGTCTCTCCCATATCTCGTACGAGGTCGCATGCTCGTTCTTTAGTTTGGTGCGTGACGGTCAAAGCCGCCGAAAACGCAACAATGCAAGCCGAGGCATCTTCCCCGCCAATCAGAATAGGGCCGCTCCATCGCGGAACAAGGGTTGTGTCCTTTCCTGGGGAAGATCTCACACTGGGGCGGCATGTGAAAGCGCGATCTTGCACATGCGCATTTGCACGTCAATACCCTCTCGTCGAATGAATGTATTCACTCAACGCCAGCGCAACTTGCTCAGTGCTAACCAAGGGTGAGTGCCCCGTAGCGTTCCCCGCGAACACATGCAAGGGAGGCGCTGATGCGCAAGTCTGGAGAAAAGCGGGCGCCGAGACACGGGGGCTCAGCTACATTTGGCGCACATGACCGGTAACACGTTGGCTTTCGGTGCTGAGAGCGCAGCATGAGCCTTGGCCCAGTTTTCATCTTCGTTTCAATTGGACAGGCGCGTCATGACGACTTTGCCGAGGCACGTTTTGCGCCATGGGAAATTGTGGGCTCTGGCTTAGTTCGTAGCATCAACCCTTGCTTTCGAATCGCTGTCCTGTCTCATCTTCTCTATTCTGTTTGACCGACTACAGTTGTCTAGACTTGTTGCATCTTTTTCCGTTCATAATTGTCAGTTGAAGAGAAGAGGAGAGATACTAGTGGCTAGGGCTATAGGTATGTGAGGTCACCTGCGTAATGGAAGCTGGAAGCTGGAAGCTCAGGCGTGCCATGCGCCAACTTCCATCATCGACTGTCGTTTACCAAGAGCTTCGCTGATGTATACTATAAAGTAGAAAGCTCTCACTATCTCGTCGGCATTTTCTCCACACGCGACACGAACTCGTATCTTTCGACCGTTCCGGACGAAGCGACCACTCAAAGCCTATCAAATCGAACCTGTATATATATAAAGGCGAGCAAATATGTTCGGATCTACAGATGCTCAGATCGATCGCGCGACCGAGCTCCATGAGCCTCCGGCCAAGGGACAGCCTTACAGTGTAGCGTTGCCGGGCTCGGAGGCAGAGGGAAGGAGTGCTATCTACAGGCACTGGAGATTCACAGACAAGCCTCTGCTGGACCACCTGGTTCCCGAGATCAGAACACCACATGAAGCGTTTGAGAACTCGGTTGCGAAATGGCCCAAGAACAGATGCCTGGGACACCGCCCATATGATACCGCTACCAAGACCTTCGGCCCTTACGTTTGGGAAGACTACGAGACAATCGCCAAGCGGAGAACCAACTTCGGCGCTGGTCTTGTACATCTACATAAACAAGCTGGCGTTGCCGCACACAAGTACGGTATTGGACTGTGGTGTCAGAATAGGCCGGAATGGCAAATCACTGATCTGGCGTGCATGTCCCAGGGCCTCTACACGGTCTCCATCTACGACACTCTAGGCCCGGACACGACCGAATACATTATCAACCACTCCGAGTTGAACTGTGTGGTTGCTGGAATGAACCATGTTACGGCACTGTTGAAGCTGAAGCCTCGATTACCCTCGCTCAAGATTATCGTGGTTCTCGACCCACTTTCAGCTGGCGAGCTCCCTGGCGAGTCCAAGGGCGACCTCCTGAACTCGCTTGCTAGTGAGCAAGGTGTTGCCATCCACTACATCCGCGATGTTGAGGCTTTGGGTGAGAGGCAACCGATTCCGATGAACCCGCCTACACCCGAAGACATTGTTACCATCAACTACACATCTGGCACAACAGGCAACCCCAAGGGCGTCGTCTTGTCCCACCGAAACGCGCATGCCGGAACATGCACTTCCATGGTCATTATGGGTAGCGGACCTAGCGAGATTATCTGCTCTTTCTTGCCCTTGGCGCACATCTATCAGCGGTTGGGAGAACACAGTGGGCTGGCAACTGGCGCTGCTATTGGTTACTTCCACGGAAACATTGCAGAGCTCGTAGACGACTTGCAGATGCTACGACCAACCATTTTTTCGGGTGTACCAAGGCTGTACAACCGCTTCGGAGCCAAGATCAAGGAAGCGACTGTCCAGGCAACTGGCATTAAGGGAGCACTATCCCGACACGTGGTATCGACCAAGCTGGCGGCCGTCAACGACAAGCAAAACCCAACCAACAAGCACATGCTCTACGACCGCATTTGGGCTAAGAAGGTTTCTGCCGGTCTCGGACTGGATCGTTGCAAGGTCTTGGTCAGTGGCTCTGCACCCATTGATCCTAGTCTGCATCAATTCCTCCGTGTTGTGTTTGGAAGCAACTTCACACAGGGATATGGACTGACTGAGACGTATGCCGTTGCGCTTGTCCAGCATGAGGGTGACTTCTCGGCTGGTAACTGTGGTGGCGTTGGGCCCAACACAGAGTGTGCTCTGCTCGACGTGCCTGATATGGAGTACATGTCTACTGACAAGCCGCATCCCCGTGGTGAACTCCTGATCCGCTCTGCGTCGCAGTTCAAAGAGTACTTCCGTAATGAGGAGGAGACGGCCAAGGCTATTGACGCCGACGGTTGGTTCCATACTGGCGATATCTGCTCTGTTGACGAACTCGGCCGCTTCAAGATCATCGACCGCAGGAAGAACGTCCTTAAGCTCGCACAGGGAGAGTACATCTCACCCGAGCGGATTGAGAACGTGTACCTTGCCAACTGCAGCTACCTCGCGTCTGGCTATGTGCACGGCGATTCGCACCAGTCGTTCCTTGTGGCCCTCTTTGGTGTTGCGCCAGACATCTTCCCGCAATTCGCGTCCAAGGTGCTGGGCGAGAAAATTCAGGAAGGTGACATTGAGAAGCTGAAGGAGGCGTGCAAGAACAAGAAGGTCGAGCAGGCAGTCCTTAAGGAGCTAGACAAGGTGGGACGAAAGAACAAGTTCAACAGCTATGAGCGTGTCAAGGCTGTAAGGTTGTTTGTCGACCCATGGACCATTGACAACCAACTTTTGACCCCAACGTAAGTTCTCTACTTCACGGTGCAAGATGGATGACGGACTAACAAAAAAAAAAACAGATTGAAGCTGAAGCGCCCGCAGACGGTCAAGGCCTTCAGGCAGCATCTAGATGACTGTTACGAGGAGGCGCTGGCCGAAGAGTCGAAGCCCAAGGCGAAGTTATAGAGGAAGCATTTGCAAGTTTGGCGTGTCGTGGCCGCAAGAGGATACCTAGATAGATTGCATAGTTGCTTTCCTAACGCGTGGACGCTCAGGCAACCCGTGCAAGTGTTGTACCACGGAACTGCATATAGACGACTCGACCGAGTGTACAGTAGCGTTGATAATACAAACAGAACATGTTCATCAAGACGATTGCGAGACCTGGCCGGCTCAACTGCTGGCAAGAAGATTTTGCAATTTGCAAGCGGTGAAGGACAGCGGACAACGTGTCACGGGCCGTGGCGGGCTACAGCGAGCAATCAGTGGGCGCCAAGTCGTGCATGACAGGGTCCTCCTCACCTCGGATACGATACCTTGTAATTGTTTATGTCCGACCAAAGCTGCAACCACCCAACGCAACTTCTCGACCAACAAGTCCAAACAAAATATCGCAACCCTTCCCACATTCCACCCTCGAACCTGCTCCACCTCCTCTTGTCCCAATCACAAAACTGCATCTTGGCGCCGCGAGCACGATAAACGGATGCCCGTCACGCGCGCAGCAGCTCAGGCCATGAGCGACGACGTCGACGAGTCGACACAACCGCGCGCATCGCGCTTCAAGGAGCACACCAACACGAATGGCAGCATACGACCGCCGCCCGACGAGCTATGGAAGGACATTGGCATTGAGGAGCTGATTGAGCAGTTCAATGAGGAGAACTCGAAGCCGCCGACTTCGCGAAAGAGCTCTGCGAACCGTGTGCCTCGCCTGGTCAAGTCTTCTTCACGGGCAGCTTCCGGGAGCGCGACGCCTTCAGATTCTGGCGTCGTGACAACCATACATGGATCGGCATCGACGCCGTCCGAGGGGACATACGCCCGCCTCCAGCGCGCATTCGCGTCCATGTTCGGCAGCGTCCTGGGCAAGCGCAAGGCCGGGGCCACAGATGCAGAGCGCGAGAGGGACCAGTACCAGCAGATACTAGAGGAGCGCAAGAAGGCCGCCGAGATTGCGTACCACGAGGCCAAAGACCTCGGTCTTCTCCCTACGCCAAAGGTCTACGTGCGACCCGCCATGAAGTCGCGGCAGGTTGGCACCCCATCTCAGCCTGTTGCGGCCGAGAAGATGCAGCTGGGCTTGACCGCAGCCATGGCCGAGGCAGCCACACCTATCCGAGCTCCACGAACACCAACTCTCCGTCACACCCCGAGCAAGAAGGATCTGTACAAGCAGAAGAAGCTCACCAAGCGCGTCTCGGACCTCGAATACAAGCTCGCCTCCGCCCGCAAGGAGCTCCAGACGGTCCTCTACAGCGACGTACCACCTGTCCCGCGCATCCCCGACTTCGCACCACCTACACCCGACGTCACGCAAAGCGAAAACGACGGCAGATCGCCAAGTGCCACCCCGGTCACTGAACCTCCTCAGAGCATCGGCAAGATTGTAAAGAAGCGCAAGGCCATCGTCAACGACTCGGACGGCGAATACAAACCCATATACACCGATTCCGAGGGCGACCTCGATCTTCTCTCCGCCCACTCCGCCTCCGAAGCCGAGATGCCTGAGCGCAGCATAAAACGCCCCAAGAGCGTCAAGAGCCCTGCAGGCAAGAGTCCCAGGAGAACCAGTTCGAGGTTGGTGAAGAGGTTCTCGAGAAACAACTTGAGGAGTGAGGAGCCTGTCAGGGTTGTGCCCGACGGTATGGATGTACCTGATGTGCCTATCATACCTCACGATATGGAGAGCAAGGGAAAGAAAGTCAAGGTCAAGATCAGTGATGATGGATTTGGAGGGTTGGGCCACGAGATCTTCTGACTCGGACACCGATGATTGGAGTCCCAGTTTCTGGTTCTGCATACCAAGAGCATGTTGGCGAAAGCTTGTCTAAGGCGACAGTGGACGTCGGCTACTCTAACTTGGAATATCTTGCATAGCACCTGGCGTGCACGGGAAGGCGTTGCCGGAGCTCTTGTTCCCCCTTTCTCAACTAGTTTCTCTTCTCTTTCCCTTTTGTCAACTCCGTTTGCATCTCCCTCTTCCTTACACTGTGTGTGGGCCCGGGTACTATCTTTCTTCTATCTCTGTTCGCTACAAAACTTGGAGCTTCTTTACATGTCTGGGCATTCGTATAGTCATTCTATTCACGAAAGCGACGATATCACGACCATAATAGCGAATACAAATAATACTTGTTTTTGTACATACTCCTAGTCGCGAGGTAGGAACATAGTTGGGTATTGTACAGGTTTAAGAGCGCTCACTTTTGAAACTAGAACCGATAGCTTGCGATACTGTTCTAGGAGAGTTGTTGGTCGAAATGTCTCAATGCTTCATATGATCAAGCTGCTATACTCCATTGTTACCATCTGAGACACGGCCAGACATGCCCAAGTTGCAAGGCTGTTCTCTATAATCCGATGGGTGGTCATTTGGATGAGCGTGATAGTGGAAGGTACGAATGTGATGATACCTAGGTAGTGAAAGAAGTGGTGTTGAAGACGAAGGCATGCGGGAGCGGCAGGGAACTAGACCGGAGGATGGAGGTCGTGCACGTTGTGGCAGAGGAGCCTCTCTATCTCTCTCTGACTCTCCTTCGTTGTCTTCCTCAGACTCGTCTAACACCCCACCACCTCGCTCTCACGATTTATGGTCCCGCCGCCACCGCCACCGCTCACCCTCCTTATTTTCCTCGTCGTCATATACCCTCTCAGCCTCCTCTACCAGAACCCCCGCCATCGATACTTTCGTACCCGACCTCTGGGCTAGAACCTGGAATCTCGTGGCTGAGAGCATGTCACTAACGCCGGTTGATGCGCCACGTTCACGTAATATCACTCGTGCACAACTCATCATGCTGATACATGATGCGAATCCCCTTGAAGATGAGTTTGAGAACGCGATGGTCGACCATCTTGTTATCGGCGCGAGGAAGGTGGTGATGAAACATCGGCGGAATGCGCAGTATGATGATCGGGCAGAGTTGAGAAATGAGCGGGAAGATGTAAGGTTAGCAGTTAGGTATAGTGTATGAGGGGCTTTCAAACTGTTTTCTTTTGCTGGCCAGAACGACGAGGTGCATAGAACGTAGGCCTAGACCATCTTCCTTTCTTCTTCATGATACTATCGAGACTGCATTGGTATGTTGAACTAGAAGTGGAGATTCCGTCCATATCAAGCAAGCTATTCAGAGCCACTGCCGTACTCATGTAGAAGCGGACAGACCCGTCCGGAAAAGGACACCTCGGATGACGGAGTTTGAACATTCAAACCATCTGTTCTTTGAATTCATACACTTGAATGCTTCCAAATAACCTTGCATTGACGGATGATCACCCCCGCACGTACGGCAGCTGTTCCCATTCTGTCACGGTCGTGCGGGTTAACCGGGTGTGGCAGGTCCATCGGCCAATTGTCAGACAAGGATATAGTTCCGCTACAACTCCACCCCTGCGCCGCGGATCGCCCCACGTCATCGATAGGCCAGCCTAGATACGACAATGGGTATTGTTTGCGCAATATATATAGTTGGTCAGATCATGTCTCTCGCATGCTGTTATAGCCCTGCAACTTCCTCCCAGTAGGATTCTTATGTACGAACACAAGTCTGACAATATGGCGGACGAAAAGAAAGAGCAGGCTAAGCGCGTTGCGGCTGAAAACGGCGTGTGAGTATTCTCGTAATGATTTCCAATGATGGAACAATTGCTGATAAGTTGTAGTGTCAACCCTTCAGGTGCGATGATCGCTGCTTTTGCACCAATGTACCTCGCTGCCATACCTGTTACGTGCGTCTGAGTTCCTGAACCTTATCTCAAGAGCGCAACCACCCAAGTCGAGCTAGAAACTAATCGTTGTCGCGAAGTTCATACCTCACAAAACCAAACAGCGTGATGCAGTCCTTGGTGCACGCTCTCATCAAGTTAATTCCTGGAGTTACTGTACGCCTCCCCCTTTTCCCACTTCAACTTCTCCCTTCATCTTGTACTGATAATTCTCCTTAGACAACAGCAATAACATCCGGTCGCGCTATTCCCGCACTCTCAGCCATTTACCTATTCTGGACTTTCGGCGCCTCGGGTGCTCTCTCTGCGGCAGGGCAAGCCATGGGACGAGAAGAGGGCCTGGACATTGAGCACTCGAGAAAACATATTCACAAGCTGGATGGGTTGCCGTTGAGGTTGAGAAGTGCGCATTATGCACTCATGGAAAACTTCCCAGGTAAGCTGATGGTTGAAGAAGGCTGTCAAATTCGCCAGTGAAGAGAGTCGCTAACGAAGATCTGATTGTAGCTTTTGCACTCGCTGCTGCTCTTGCACAGGTTCTCGCGCCTCAAGACGCGCAGGTAGTGAATCTGCTGGGATATCACGTTATTGCCAAATTGCTTGTGCATTACCCGTCTTATCTGAGCAATGTAGCTTTACCAAGGACTGCTGCACATGTCACTGCAACGGCGGCACTGATTAACATTTGCTGGAGACTGGCTGCCGGCAACTAGAACGGCATCAGGTACACCGTGACTTTATAGTGCTGGTGTAATACTGAAGACGTCAATCCAAATCCTGCACAGGTCAGTTTTAGAGGAGGTTTCCAGGTACTTGTTACCGAGCAGGAGAGATGCTACGCAGATCGAAGCGAGAACGCAATGTACACATGTCTTGTCCGTCCATCAATATCCCACTATTTACACCCGACCAAGATGTCGCTACTACCATGCAAGACTGCAATGCTGACGCCGTTTTGTCTATGCTAGAAAGCGCTTATTTGCACCATTACCCTCATACTTGAACTCGCTTTCGTAGTAGTCCTGCTCCACGGTATCACCTTCGCCAATGTCTTGCGCGTTCAAATTGTGGCACCACATCTATAAGTGGACCGTTATCTTGCTGGTTTCCCTGTATTAGGGGGAAAAGCGCGCTCTAGGCCACTGTACTCGCCTTACGTGGCAGTCACATGCAGGGAAAGTCGAATCTTGAAGATTCACTGCTGCATCTTGGCAGTTGCTTCGCTTTTGATCACGCACTTTGAGCTTGGCCCGAGTGGTAATCATAGTATATAGGGATAGGTATGCATACGCGCGCCCAAACATGTATCCATATACCTCCGCACAGTTGCAACCGCCACTCGCAGAACCCGTTAGTTCTACGATTTCTTACCTTCTTACTACGTATAAATATCACTACCCACTGTAACTATGAGCTTTCTGAAATTCCTCTTCGTCACTGTCCTCGCTCTTGCCACGGCGATCGCAGCTCCTAGCCCGCACATCGGCATGGTAAACAACGACGATGTCCGTGATGTCGGCGCGGTTTACTCTCAGCCGGGGTACGCTTCGAAGCCCGAGTTTCTCCTCATGGACAAGAAGATCCCTAAGTGCAATCCGCTGTACGCAACGCTGCCAATTCTCTCATGATAGTCACTGACGCGTCATAGTGACGATAACAATATCTGGTCTATCATGATATGCGTCGAATCCATCGAGTGCGACTTCTGGAAAGTGCGTCATATCCATGGGAGTATACTCCAGTAAGTAGGCTGACAAGTGACAGGACACTGGCTGCGGATCGACATCAGGTGAGCAAGCCGTCTTCACGGTCGGCTGCGGCGATGTCCATGATGTCCCTCCTGCTCTAGCTAGCAAATACGGTTCCTACACCTGCCATTCTGTTGATCCAAACGCTCCCGGATTTCACGGCGCTGTTAAGCTCGAGACTACCCCTCACGACCCCAACAACGACCTTTCAGGTCAGGTATGAACTCACGTTCTTCTTAGATACATGTATGTTCTATTGATTCTCTGAAAAAAAGTATCTTTATCTTGGCTAAAAGTTCAACATTGATGCCACGGAACTATGAGCCTGACTTGTTCAGTTCCGTCGGGGTTGCAAGACTGGTCGGACAACATGCGATGGGCTTATCTCTGGAAACATCTCTGAAGGCCTATGTGATAACCATATGTAAGACTGGAGCTAGGCGCAGTATTGGTGTAGACTTGAGAGCGTGTACGATCGAATCTTTGAATTAATGTCTAATATAAGAACACATCTTATCCACTCCTATGCTAGACACTTGGAATCCAGAACTTGCAGTCACCTCACAAGCTCCGGCGTTAGGGTTGCAACGTACTGATCTAAAACAGCTGCAATGTGATATTACAATACAGACATCCGTGCTACTGCCGCGTTTCAAGTTGATCGACTACAGGGTATAATCAGTATCTGCTGCCAATCAAAAGTAACGCATCACGAGACATAGAGCTAGTTGACGCAACATATCCATGTAGCAGATAAGGATACCTACGAATTGGACTTGAAAGCTTAACACTTCCGCTGATAAAGTCCGCCATTGATCGCATAGTCTTGACTCCGCTACGCCTTCGA
>Ga0265797_10000333_pt1 | contig 86378 bp, 79 predicted proteins | sample P2T30metagenome_FD_192433 | JGI IMG/M metagenome (GOLD analysis project Ga0265797, IMG submission 192433) | Plant litter microbial communities from East Loma Ridge, Irvine, California - P2 T30 | ecosystem: Environmental > Terrestrial > Plant litter > Unclassified | place: USA: California... | reverse complement strand
TTACGATGCACTCCTCGCGGGTTTGGGCCACGGTGATGAGCTTGGCAATCATGGAGTCGTAGTTGGGCGGAATCTGGTAGCCCGCGTACACGTGGGTATCGACGCGCACGCCGTGGCCGCCGGGGATGTGCAGCGTGGTGATGCGGCCCGGCGCGGGGCGGAAACCGTTGCGCGGGTCTTCGGCGTTGATGCGGCACTCCATGGCGTGCATCTTCGGGAAGTAGTTTTTACCCGAAATTGGGATGCCCGCTGCTACCTTGATTTGCTCCTTAATGAGGTCATAGTTAATGATTTCCTCGGTTACCGGGTGCTCGACCTGGATGCGGGTATTCATTTCCATGAAGTAGAAATCGCGGTTGGCATCCACCAAAAACTCGATGGTACCCACGCCCTCGTAGCCGATGGCCGAAGCGCCGGCGATGGCCGCCGCGCCCATGCGCTCGCGCAGGTCGTCGGTCATGAAAGGGGAGGGGGCCTCTTCCACAAGCTTCTGGTGGCGGCGCTGGATGGAGCAGTCGCGCTCCGAAAGGTGGCACACGTGGCCAAACTGGTCGCCCACAATCTGCACCTCGATGTGGCGCGGCTCCACCACGTATTTTTCCAGGTACATGCCGTCGTTGCCGAAGGCTGCCTTGGATTCCGTGCGCGCATCGTCCCAGGCTTTCTGGAACTCGTCGTCGCTGTGGATGATGCGCATGCCGCGCCCGCCGCCGCCGGCCGTGGCCTTGATGATGACGGGATATTTAATTTCGTTGGCAATTTTCTTGCCCTGCTCTACCGAGTCCAGCAAGCCCACTGAGCCGGGTACTACCGGCACGCCGGCCTTAATCATGGTCGCCTTGGCCGTGGCCTTGTCGCCCATCTGGTTTATCATCTCGGGCGAGGCGCCGATAAACTTGATGCCGTTCTCGGCGCAGATGCGCGAAAATTCCGCGTTCTCGCTCAGGAAACCGTAGCCGGGGTGAATGGCGTCGGCGTTGGTAATCTCGGCCGCGGCGATGAGCGTGGGGATGTTGAGGTAGCTGTCGCGGCTGGCTGGCGGGCCGATGCACACGGCTTCGTCGGCAAAGCGCACATGCAGGCTTTCTTTGTCGGCGGTCGAGTACACGGCCACCGTTTTAATGCCCATTTCGCGGCAAGTACGGATAACGCGCAGGGCAATTTCGCCCCGGTTGGCAATCAGGATTTTATTGAACACAGTTTTTTCAAGTTATGAGTTATGAGTTAAAAGTTATGAGTTAGGAATGACGGGTTGCCAGCGCAGCAACTCATCATTCCTAACTCATAAGTCATAACTTAAAAAGGACTACTCAATGAGGAACAGCGGCTGGTCGTACTCCACCGGCGTCGCGTTCTCCACGAGCACTTTCACGATGCGGCCGGCCTGCTCGGCCTCAATCTCGTTGAAAAGTTTCATGGCCTCGATGATGCAGATAACCTGGCCTTTCTCCACCATGTCGCCTACCTGCACGAAAACGGGCGCGTCGGGGCCGCTGCTGCGGTAGAAAGTGCCAATCATCGGCGACTTGAGGGCCGTGTGGCTGGCGCTGCTAGCTGCCTCAGCGGCGGCCGGAGCCGCCGCAACTGGAGCCGCGGCGGCCGGAGACGGGGCGAAGGTTGCCTGCGGCGCGGGGGCAGCCGGGGCAGCACCTACGCTCACAATTTGCTTTGTATTGGGTTCGCGCTGCACCGAGATTTTGAACTCCTCGGTTTCAATATTGACTTTATTGAGGCCCGACTTGGCGATGAAGTCGAGCAATTCCTGGAGTTCTTTGGCTTTCATGGCAGCGTCCTTTTTGGGCGGGTTTTTGGAGGATTCTTTCGACATATTCTGAAGCTGATAACGCGTACCTGCTAGCCGTTAGCTTTTTATTGAGCTGAAAGCAAACGGCTAGCAGGTAGCAGCTAATAGCGTAGAATAAAATTACTTCACGCGCTCTACGTAGGAGTAGTCGCTGGTTTTGATGCGAATTTTGGTATCGGTATCAACGAACAGCGGCACCTGAATGCGGGCACCGGTTTCCACGGTAGCGGCCTTGAGGGTGTTGGTGGCGGTGTCGCCGCGCAGGCCGGGCTCGGTGTAGGTAACCACGAGGTCCACGGTGGTGGGCAACTCGGCGGTGAGGGGCTGCTCGGTTTCGGCGTGCATGAGGATGGTTACCACCTGGCCTTCCTTCATCAGGTCGGCGAAGGGCACCATCGCCTCGGGCAGCACAATCTGCTCGAAGGTGTCGTTGTCCATGAACGTGAAGCCGTAGTCGTCCTTGAACAGGTACTGGTGCGGACGCTGCTCTACGCGGGCCGTTTCGACCTTTACGCCGGCATTGAACGTGTTGTCCAATACTTTGCCCGTCTTGATGTTACGCATCTTGGTGCGTACGAAAGCGGGGCCCTTGCCGGGCTTTACGTGCTGAAACTCGGTGATAACGTGCAGGTCGTTGTTGTACATCAACACGAGCCCGTTGCGGAAGTCGGCGGTGGTTGCCATGGTAGTTGAAGCTGTTAGCTGCTAGCTATTAGCTGTTAGCTTTTGTGATAAAAAAACGTGGTTGGCGGGTAGTGCCAACGTGCAAAGCTAGCCACTAACTTATAGTGACTAAGGCTTTAGCTAAGAGTTGTAGGCCCACTTGATGTGCATGGCGCCCCAGGTGAAGCCGCCGCCGAAGGCCGCGAAAATCAGGTTGTCGCCTTTGTGGAGCTGCTTTTCGTAGTCCCACAGGCACAGCGGGATGGTGCCGTTGGTGGTATTGCCGTAACGCTGAATATTGAGCATCACCTTTTCGGGGCCGATACCCATGCGGTTGGCGGTGGCGTCGATGATGCGCTTGTTGGCTTGGTGAGGCACGAGCCAGGCAATGTCGTCGTGGCTAAGGTGCTGGCGGGCCATTACTTGAGCAGCTACGTCGGCCATATTAGTGACGGCAAACTTGAAGACCGTCGCGCCTTCCTGGTAGATGTAGTGCTCTTTGTTGGCTACGGTTTCGGCCGTTGGGGGGCGGCGGCTGCCGCCGGCTTTCTGGTGCAAGAACTGCTCGCCGTTGCCATCGGTGCGCAGCACCTGGTCGAGCACGCCGTAGCCTTCCTCGTTGGGCTCCAGCAATACGGCCCCGGCCCCGTCGCCGAAAATGATGCAGTTAGAACGGTCAGTGTAGTCCACGATGGCCGACATTTTATCGGCCCCCACCACGATAACCTTCTTATACATACCGCCCTGGATGAACTGCGCGCCGGTGGCCAGCGCGTACAGAAAACCCGAGCAAGCGGCATTCATATCGTAGCTAAAGGCATTCTTGATGCCTGCCGCGTTGGAAATGATGTTGGCCGTGGCCGGAAAAAGTACGTCGGGCGTGACGGTGGCGCAGATAAGCAAATCCACGTCTTCGGGCCGGGTATTCGTTTTTTCCAGCAGTTGCTGCACGGCCTTGATGCCCATCACCGAGCTGCCCTGGTCTTTGCCCTTCAGAATGCGGCGCTCCTTGATGCCGGTGCGCGAGGTAATCCATTCGTCGGTGGTATCAACTAGTTGCTCCAGCTCCTGGTTGGTGAGCACGTAGTCGGGCACGTAGCCTCCGACTCCGGTGATGGCGGCGGTAATCTTCATGAGCGCAAAGGTGCGGCCCAAACGTCAACAGCCCAGCTACTAGCCGGGCCGAATTAGTCAGGATTTGAAAGAGTCTTTGATTTGGTCCACGATGCCCGAGTGCGCCATCTGGTAGCCCTGCATCAGCATGTTACAGATGGCTAGGGGGGTGCTTACCCCGTGGCCGATAATGGCGTTGTCGTTGATACCCAGGATGGGTGAGCCGCCGATGGTTTCGTAGTTTACTTTCTCGAAAAATTCGTCGTTCAGGTTGCGCGTCACCATGATGTCGTACATCGACTCAGCCATTTTGAGCATCACGTTGCCCACGTAACCGTCGCACACAATCACGTCGGCCTTGTCGTTGAACAAGTCGCGGCCCTCAATATTGCCGATAAAATTCACGTGCGGGTTCACCTTAAACAGCTGGTGCGCCGCCTGCGTGGTCACCGTGCCCTTGCCTTCTTCCTCGCCCAGGCTCATCAAGCCCACTTTGGGTTTCTCAATACCCAAAACATAATGGGCATAGAGCGAGCCCAATTCGCCGAATTGCTCCAGCATTTCGGGCTTGCAGTCGGCGTTGGCGCCCACATCCACCAGGATGCCGTAGCCGCCGGCTAGCTTGGGGACGAAGTTGGCAATGGCCGGGCGCAGTACGCCGGGCACGGTTTTCACCGTAAACATGGCGCCCACGAGCATGGCGCCCGTGTTGCCAGCCGAGCAAAACGCATCGACTTCGCCGCTGTGTAGCAGCCGGTAGCCCACGGCAATGCTGCTGTCCTGCTTTTGCTGGAAGGCTTTGGTGGGGTGCTCGCCCATCTCGATAACCTGAGAGGCGGGCACTACTTCGAGCAGGGTGGCGCTAGGGCCGTGCTCCAGGAGCAGGGGCCGTAACTCAGCTTCGGGGCCGATAAGGACAACCTGGGCTTTGCCGGCCAGGCGCTGGGCGGCCAGCACGGCACCGGCCACGGCAGCCTGGGGGGCAAAGTCGCCGCCCATAGCGTCGAGGGCAATTTTCATGAACGCGGATAAAGTAGAGAGTCAGCCATAAAAGCGCAGGGCGCGAAACCAAACCGGGCCGAACTGCCAATCTGAAAAGAGCAGTCCGGCCCGATGGTACCGCGAAATAACAACGCTTTCGGCTATTCTTCGTCCGAGCCCGTGTCGCCAGCGGCGGCCGGAGCGGCTACCGAGGTGTAATTTTTGATAGCCAGCTGGCCATTGTGATACAGGTCGCCGTCTACTACGTAGGCCTTGTGGCGCAGGTGCAGCTCACCCGTATTGGGGCAGATGGTCACGGCCTTAGGGGTCAGCTTGTGGTGGCTACGGCGTTTGTCGCGGGTGGCGGTGGAGGTCCGGCGCTTAGGATGTGCCATGTTCTTCGGGGGAAATTAAGAGTGTTGAATTAGGAATGATGAATTAGAGCCAGGGTCCTAATTCAGGTTTTTGAGGGCCGCCCAACGCGGGTCGGCTGGCTCGTCATCGTCGGGGCCTTCGCCTTGCGGGCGAGTCGAGAAGATGAGTTTGGTGGAAGCATCGGGGTCGTCATCGGCTTCGTTCTGGAAGCGCGGATGCAGCTTTTTCATGGGCAAAGCCAGGCCAATGTAGTCGTAAAGGTGCTGGGCGATGTTGAGCGAGAGCGTCTCGGGCGTGACTTGTAGCACGTCGTCGTCCAGCTCTTTGGGCTCGTCGCCGTAGCGCACGAGCAGCGTGTTGGTCACGTCCAGCGGGTGGTCGTACTCATCGAGGCTGCGGTCGCAGGTGAGGCGCACGGTGCCGGTGATGTGCGAGTCGATGGTGATGACGCGCTCCGTTTTGTCGAGCGTCACCTCGGCGTGCAGGTTGCCATCGGCGATGAACTCACCTTTCGGGTCGAACTCTTCGAAAAAAGCTCGCCCCAGCTCAAACGCAAACTGGTGCGTCTTGAGCGAAAGCCTAGCGATAGGCAAATCAAATTGCGGGTCTTTTTTCACGGGTAGCCGGATAACGGGGGGCAAAGGTACGGGTTATTCCTGGCTTTATCAAGCCAATTGGGGGCTATTGATTCAGCCTCAAGCCGTTTTTAAGATAAACTCGGGGCTGATGTCAAGCCGCTCGTAAAGTTTACGAGCTAAATCCATTGTTACGCGCCGCTTACCACTCAAAATCTGCGATAGGCGGCCAGCGGGCACTTCCAGCAATTGGGCTAGCTCCTTTTGCTTGAGTTGGCGCTGCTGGCGCTTTAGCTCAATCATGGCGGGCAGGGTAGTGGGCTTGGGGAAGTAGCCAGCCCGTAATTGGTATGCCTCAATAGCTTGGGCTAGCCGGTCAAACTCCTGCTCCCGCTCCGCTACTCCTTCAAAACCCAAGGCAATCAAGCGGTCAAGCTGCTCCAGCGCAGCGGTGCATTCCTGCGGGGTGCTGATAGTCATGATTACTAAGGGCGGTTAAATAGTGGAAACGTCGATTTTATCATACTCCTGATGCGTGCCGATAAAACGGATATACACGGTACGACGGCTGAAGAATACCATAGCTACCAAACGGTAGTGATTGCCTTTGATATTAAAAACATACCGGTCATTGCCAACGAAGTCAACGTTGTTAATGCTTTGGCGGAGGTCAGCTAGGCTTTTCCAGTCGGCTGCTTTGCACTTGAAATACCACTCATCCAATGCGTCACCAACTTTGGGATTGGCTTCGGTGAAGGCCCGCAGCGGAGCGTAGCTGATGATAACCATGCGGGCACAAAAGAAACGCGGCCGTTGCCAGCCGCGTTTCAAAAGTAGAAAGAAAATTTCGCTTTTGTAAAAATCAGCGAACCGACCGTAGGTCGGCTGTGCCGAGCTTGCGGGCTCGCACTACGTCGCAGGCCAGGTACACGGCCGCCCGGAACGAGGACGCATCGGCCAGAAACTTGCCGGCGATGCCGTAGGCCGTGCCGTGGTCGGGGGAGGTGCGCACCACCGACAGGCCCGCCGTGAAGTTGACGCCGCGCTCAAAGGCCATGAGCTTGAAGGGAATCAGGCCCTGGTCGTGGTAGAGTGAGAGCGTGGCGTCGAACTGCCGAAACTGGCCGGTGCCGAAGTAGCCATCGGCCGGGTAGGGACCGAACACGAGGTGGCCGTCGTGCTCAAACTGCCGGATAACGGGCGTTACCACGTCGGCCTCTTCGCGGCCCAGCAGGCCGTTTTCGCCGGCGTGGGGGTTGAGGCCCAGCACGGCGATTTTGGGCTTGAGAATACCAAAATCATGTTGCAAGGACTTTAGCAACAGCTTGATTTTGGTGCGTAGCAGGTCGCTGGTGAGGCGGGTTGAGACGTCTTTGAGGGCGATGTGGCCGGTGGCGGTAGCTACGCGCAACTGCTGGTCCTCGTCCACGAGGAACATGAGGTTGTCGGCGGCGCCGAAGTAGCTAGCCAGGAACTCGGTGTGCCCGGGAAAGCGGAAGTCGTCGGACTGCGTGTTTTCCTTGCTGATGGGCGCGGTCACGATGGCGTCGAGCAGGCCAGCTTTGAGGTCGCGGCTGGCGGCGAGCAGGCTTTCGCGGGCGGCCTGGCCGCTGGCGGGCGAGGGCTGGCCGGGTGTGAGGTGAAAATCTTCCTCCCAGCAAGTGACGGCGTTGAGGCGGCCGGGGGCGATGTCGGCCGCGTCGCGCAGCTGGCGAAAGGTAAGCGGCTCGGTGTTCGGCTCGACGGGGAAATCGTCGAAAAGCGTGGTCGCGGTGCCGTACACCACAGGTGTGCACTGCTGGAGCAGGCGCTCGTCGCGCAACGTTTTATAAATGACTTCGGGGCCAATGCCGGCGAGGTCGCCCACGGAAAAACCGAGGCGGGGAAGTGACTTGGACATGATAGACGGTCATCCTGAGCTTGCGAAGGACCTTATCACGTCCGCGCGGCTCTGAATTACTAATTCTGACAAAAGCAGCCGTGATAAGATGCTTCCTTCGTCAGCATGACAACGATTTTTGAGTGGCTAGCCCACGATTCAGCGGGCTAGCCACTCACTGCTAATTAATCACGAAGCCAGCTGCTTGGTCAGGAACTCGTACAGCAGGCGCACGCCGGTGCCGGTGCCGCCCTTGCCGCGATACGAATCGGCGGCGGTGAGGAAGGCGGGACCGGCGATGTCGAGGTGCAGCCAGGGCGTGCCTTCGATGAAGCGCTCCAGGAACTTGGCAGCCGAGATGTGGCCGGCGTCGCCTTTACCGAGGTTGGAGAGGTCGGCGATGTCGGACTTGATGTGGTCGGCGTAGTCTTCCCAGAGGGGAAACTCGACCAGGCGCTCGTGCGTGCGGTGAGCGGCGGCCAGCAGCTGGGCGGTGGTGTCGGCCTCGGCGGTGCCCATGACGGCGGTGGCCTCGGTGCCCACGGCGCGCACGGCAGCGCCGGTGAGGGTAGCCAGGTCGATGACCAGGGCGGGGTGGTATTTCTTGGCGAAGCTCAGGGCGTCGGCCAGCAGCAGGCGGCCTTCGGCGTCGGTGTTTTTGACTTCGACCGTGAGGCCCGAGTGCATGGTGATAACGTCGCCGGGCACGTAGGCGAGGCCACCGGGGCGGTTGTCGGTGGCGGGCACGAGGCCGATGACGTGCAGCGGCACGTTGTTCTTAGCCAGGGCGTAAAGTACGCCGCCCACGGCCGCGCCGCCGGCCATGTCGCACTTCATCATGTCCATGCTGTTAGGCGTGGGCTTGAGGCTGAGTCCGCCGGTGTCGTAGACGACGCCTTTGCCGACCAGCACGTAGGGCTGGGGGTTTTGGGCACCTTCGGGCTTCCACTCCAGGATGCTGAAGGTGGGCGGCTCGGGCGAGCCCAGGTTGACGGCCAGCAGGCCACCCATGCGCAGGCTCTCGATGCGGGCCATGTCGAGGATGTCGGTGGCGTAGCCGGCCTCGTCGCCGGCTTCGGCCAGGCGGTCGGCAAATTGCTGGGCATTGAGCTTGTTAAGGGGTGCGTTGACGAGGTCGCGGGCGAAGGCCACGCCTTCGAGCAGGTGTTGCAGCTCGGTTACCTGGGCTGCGGTAGCGGCGTCGCCAACGAGGCTGATGGTAGTCAGCGCCGGCTCCTGGCGCGACTTTTCGTCCGTTTTGTAGCCTTCAAATTGGTAGCCGGAGAGGAACAAGCCCTCGGCCAGCGTGCGGGCGGCTTCGGGGTTTTCGCTCAGGTTATGAATAAAAACGGCGGTCGTCTTTTCTTTTTTCAGCAGGCCGTGCAGCTGGTGGCCGGCTTTGCGCAGGGCTTCAAGCTGGAGGTCGGCGGTGCGCTTCTTTTCGAGCACCACGAAGTAGTGCTGGTGCGAAAAGTGGTTGAGGCTGACGAATTTCTGGTCGTCGGCCAGGGCGGCTTCGACATAGCGGCGGGCCTCGGCGGGCAGGTCGGTAGCGGCGGCCTCGGGCAGCGTGGTGGTGCCGAGCGGCAGCACGAATACCTGGGTAGACTGGGCCGGAACGGTGGCGGCGTGGGCGAGCGTGAGTGACATAGTCGGAATAGGAGGGGCTTAACTTTGGCGTGAAGGTATGTAAAACGGAGTGGCCCTCCGTTTGGTCTTTGCCCAACCCGCCTGCTCAGAAACGGAGTGCCACTGGCTTCGCCGGCCGCTGGTTCTGTTTAACCCGCCTTATGATTCTGACCAAAACGCTGCGGCTGCTTGCGCCGCTCCTCGGCTCGTCGCTGCTGGCTTCGGCCCAACTCATGCAGCCCAAAACTGCCTTTACCCGCGCTGATTCGCTGCGCGGCGGGCAGCCAGCCGAGCGCACCTGCTACGATATCAACTACTATCACCTCGATGTGAAGCTGGACATCGCCCGCAAGTTTATCAGCGGCTCCAACCTGTTTCGCTTCACCGCCACCCGCGATTTTACGCGGCTGCAATTCGACCTGTTTGCCAACCTTGCGGTGGATAAGGTGACGTATCGCGGCCGAGCGGTGCCCTTTACCCGCGAGGCCAATGCGGTGTTCGTGACCTTCCCGCAGGCCATCAAGCAGGGTAGCAAGGAGGAATTTACGGTGACGTACTCGGGCCAGCCGACCGTGGCCAAAAAGGCGCCCTGGGATGGCGGCATGGTCTTCGCCCACGACACCACCGGCGCACCCTGGGTAGCTACCGCCTGCCAGGGCGTGGGCGCCAGCATCTGGTGGCCCACCAAGGACCAGCAGGCCGACGAGGTGGATAGCATGCTCATCAGCGTGGCCGTGCCGCAGGGCCTGAAGGATGTATCGAACGGCCGCCTGCGCGGCACCAAGAAGCTGGCCGGCGGCTATACCCGCTACGACTGGGCCGTGAGCAACCCCATCAACAACTACGACGTGGCGTTGAACGTGGGTAACTACTCTCATTTCAGCGACGTGTACCAGGGCGAGAGCGGCCCGCTCACGCTCGATTATTGGGTGTTGACGCAGAATCTGGACAAGGCCAAAAAGCAGTTTGGAGCCAACGTGAAGCCCATGCTCAAGAGCATGGAGGCGTGGTTTGGGCCGTACCCGTGGTATAAGGACGGCTACAAATTGGTGGAGACGCCGCACCTCGGCATGGAGCACCAGAGCGCCGTGGCCTACGGCAACCACTACCGCAACGGCTACCTGGGTCGCGACCGCTCCAATACCGGCTGGGGCGATAAGTTCGACTTCATCATCATCCACGAGAGCGGCCACGAGTGGTTTGGCAACAACATCACCACCAAGGACATCGCCGATATGTGGGTGCACGAAAGCTTTACCTGCTACTCCGAAGGGCTGTTTGTGGAAACCCAGTACGGCAAGCAGGCGGGGCAGGAGTACCTGCACGGCCAGCGCCGCAACATCCAGAACGACGGCCCCATCCTCGGCCCCTACGGCGTGAACAAGGAAGGCTCGGGCGACATGTACGACAAGGGCGCAAGCCTGCTCAACATGCTGCGCACGGCCATCAACGACGACGCCAAGTGGCGCGGCATCCTGCGCGGCCTCTCGCGCACCTTCTACCACCAGACCGTGACCGGCCAGCAGGTAATCGACTACATCAACCACGAAGCGGGCCGCGATTTCTCCAAGGTATTTGCCCAGTACTTGCAGCACGGCGAACTGCCCGTGCTGGAAATGCGCGTGGAAAAAGACCGGCTGCTGGGCCGCTGGGTAGCCTCGGTGCCGGGCTTCGACCTGCCGGTACGCCTGCGCACCAGGGGCGGCGAGTACAAGCTGCTCACGCCCACTACCAAGTGGCAGGCCCTGGACCTGCCCGGCGCCACCCGCGACAACGTGGAGGTCGATACCTTCAACTACTACGTAGGCGTGCTCATGGATTAGCGCCGACCTTTGCGCTTTATTAACTGACTACCGCCCGTGGCTTATCCCGCCGTTCGCCCCAAAAAACACCTCGGCCAGCACTTCCTCGCCGACCCCAACATTGCCCGCCGCATCGTGGAAAGCCTGCGCCTGCCCGATGCCGTGCACGAGGTGCTCGAAATCGGCCCCGGCATGGGCGTGCTCACCCAATACCTGCTGGAGCACCCGGAGTACCAGACCAGCGTGGTCGAAATCGACACCGAGTCGGTGGCCTACCTCACTGCGCACTACCCGGCGCTGGCCCCACGCATCCACGCTACCGACTTTCTGCGGCAGGATTTGGGCGTGATGTTTCCCGGCACGCCGCTGGCCATCGTCGGCAACTTTCCCTACAACATCAGCACCCAGATATTTTTCCAGGTGCTGGCCAGCCGCCAGCAGGTGCGCGAGGTGGTGGGCATGCTGCAAAAGGAAGTGGCCGAGCGCCTCGCCGAGCCGCCCGGCTCCAAAACCTACGGCATCCTGAGCGTGCTCCTGCAAGCCTACTACGACATCGAGTACCTGTTCACGGTGCCGGCCCACGTCTTCGTGCCGCCGCCCAAGGTAGAGTCGGCCGTGGTGCGCCTCACCCGCAACGCCACCGAAAAGCTGGACTGCGACGAGAAGCTGTTCTTCCGCGTGGTGAAGCAGGCATTCTCCACCCGCCGCAAAACGCTGCGCAACGCCCTCAAGCCGCTGGGTATGTCCATGGAAACGATGGCCGCCGAGATTTTCGACAAGCGCGCCGAGCAATTAGGCGTGGCCGATTTTGTGATGCTGACCAACCTGGTGGCCCAGGCATGAGACTGGACTTAGCCCTACTTGACTGGTAGCGGATGTTAAGAGGCTCTTAAAATAGCTATTATGTGTTCCCGCTAGCGGTTACCGCCGAAGCAGCCTGTAAGCAAAAAATATATCAGCTAACCGGCGACTCCCTGTACCTCACCCGTTTTGCTCTTTAAAGTACTGGCCACTACTCGCTGTTGCTATGCTGTGCAAAGGATTACTCATTAGCGCTACGTTGGTAGTCGCTTGCGGTGGCACGTTCGACAAGGGATATTTCGGCGGCTGCATCGTGTACGAAACCGAGTACCAGACAGCCGCTGGCGAAACACTCAGGTTTGCCGTGAAGCCTAAAAGCTGGCTCTATGTGCAGGGCAATAACCTGAAGTTCTACGACCGAAAAAAGCAGCTCGAAACGCTCTATCTCGGCGACAAAAACGAGCTGTACCGGTTTGAGAAAGAGCAGGCCGTGCTCGTAGCTGATACGGGGCGGCCCATGCCCCGGCCGGCCCAGACTTGCCTGCCTACTACGGTTACCATCCTGGGCCACCCGTGCCAGGTGTTGCGGAGGGTGCAGGGCAGCAACTCTACGCTGGTCTTTTACTCGCCCGAGGTACGTATAAACGTGGCCGACTTTCGCCACTGTGCGTTGCCCGGCTGGTACGCGCTGCTGCAAGCCACCGATGGCGCGCTGCCGCTCCGCACCATCACGGTCGATGCCCAGCACGATATCACCGCCACGCAGGAGGCCATCTCCATAGAGCCGATGCTGCTGGCAGCTACTGATTTTACGGCCACCGCCCCGGCGCGGTAGCAAATTTACCCTTATGTCCCTCTGCCTGATAATCGACGACATGCACCCCTCGCTTTTGCCTATGCTCACGAGCATCGGCGTGGAGGGTGACTACCAACCCAAGCTCACCGCCGCCGACGTGCCCGCCGCGCTGGCCGCCCGGCCCTACGTGGGCCTCATGGTGCGCAGCAAGCTGCGCGTCACGGCTAGCCTGCTGGCCCACGGCCCGCACCTGCGCTACGTGGCCCGCGCCGGCGCCGGCATCGACAACATCGACGTGGATGCCCTGGCCGCCGCCGGCGTAGTGCTCGTGAATGCCCCCGAAGGCAACCGCGACGCGGTGGGCGAGTTTGCCACTGGGCAGCTGCTGGCCCTGCTGCGCCACACCGTGCGCGCCGATGCCGAGGTGCGCCGCGCCGAGTGGCACCGCGAAGCCAACCGGGGCGAGGAGCTGGGCACCAAAACCGTGGGCCTGCTGGGCTACGGCCACATGGGCCGCGCCTTTGCCCAGCGGCTGCGCGGCTTCGGCTGCACCGTGCTGGCCCACGACAACGACCCCGCCGTAACCACCGACGGCCACGCCCAACTCGTGCCGCTGGCCGAGCTGCAAGCCCGCGCCGAGGTGCTGAGCCTGCACATCCCGTACTCCGAGGCCAACCACCAGTTTGTGAACGAGGCATTTCTGGCTGCCTTTGCCCACCGTATTTACTTTATGAATACGGCGCGCGGCGAAATCGTGGACCAAGCGGCCCTCGTGGCGCGGCTGCAAAGCGGCATGGTGCGCGGCGCGGCGCTCGACGTGCTCGACAATGAGAAGCTGGCCACCCTCACGCCCGCCCAGCAGGCCACCTTCGACTACCTGCGCACCTCGCCCCACGTGCTGCTCTCGCCCCACATCGGCGGCTGGACGCACCAGAGCTACCAGCGCATCAACGAGGTGCTCGTGGTCAAGATGGAGGCGCTCGGGCTGGACGCCTGATTTGGCCCCGCTTAGGCCGCCGGGGCCGCCGGTTCGGGGCCTTGCCCAGCTTCGGCGTTTGATGCCGGGCGGTTTCGTTGTATCTTTGCCTTACCGATAGGGGAGAACGGCTGGCCGATGTGCCAGCCGTTCTCTTTCTTTTTTACCTGACCCACCCGCTACGCGAAAACAGTCCTAATTTCATGGCTACTATCAATTATTACACCGCCGAGGGCCTGCAAAAGCTGAAAGACGAACTCCAGGACCTCAAAGTCCGGGGGCGTGCGAAGGCGGCCGAAGACCTGCGCGAAGCCCGCGATAAAGGCGACCTGAGCGAGAACGCCGAGTACGACGCCGCCAAGGACGCCCAGGGCCTGCTCGAACTCAAAATATCGAAGCTCGAAGAAGTGCTGGGCAACGCCCGCGTGCTCGACGAAACCAACATGGACTTTAGCAAGGTGCTCATCCAGAGCAAGGTGAAGCTGAAGAACCTCAAGAATAACATGGTCCTCAACTACGTGCTCGTAGCCGAGGAAGAAGCCAACCTGGCCGCCGGCAAAATCTCGGTGAAGTCGCCCATCGGCAAAGGCCTGCTCGGCAAGGAAGCCGGCGACGTAGCCGAAATCACCGTGCCCGCTGGCAAGCTTCAGTTCGAGATTCTCGAAGTAGGCCGCTAGGTTTAGGTGAGCCGTTAGCTTTTGGCTGCTAGCCGTTAGCCTTTTTGGATGAGGGAGGCCGCTGAGCGAATCAGCGGCCTTTTGTCGTTATTAGCGGCATCTTTCATTGGCTGGGAGCTACCCGCTGGCAGCCAAAAGCTAATCGCTACTAAAAATGCCTTCTATATTCTCCCGCATCGTTTCGGGCGAGCTACCCGCTCATAAAGTCGCCGAGGACGCCGACCACCTGGCTTTTCTCGACATCACGCCGCTGGTGGAGGGCCACACGCTGGTCATCCCCAAAAAAGAAGTTGACTATATTTTCGACCTCTCGCCGCAGGCGCTGGCGGCGCTCCATGTCTTTGCCCAGCGCGTGGCCAAGGGTGTGCAGGCGGCCGTGCCCTGCAAGCGCATCGGCGTGGCCGTGATTGGGCTGGAAGTGCCGCACGCCCACATCCACCTCATCCCGATGAACAAAGTGGCGGACATAAACTTCGCCAACCCCAAAATCAAAGTAGCTGACGAACGGATGCAGGAGCTAGCCACCGCCATTGCCGCCCAGGTGCCCGGCGGCAGCGGCCTGCCCGCCGCCCCCAATGCCCGCGCCGCTGCCACCGCCAGCCCCGCGCCCGCCGACCCCAACGACGCGACCCTGGCCCAGCTGCAAAAGCTCACCCAGGGCCTGCATTTCCTCAGCGAGTCCGACGCGCCGGTCGAAGCCGTGAGCTACGCCGCGCCCACCGGCGACCTCACCGACAAGCAGTTGCTAGAAGCGCTGGGCGAGCCCGCCGACGCCAAAGTGGAGAAAGTAGAGTTGATTCCCTTCCTCAGCAACCACACTTCTGATGATGGCGTGCTGGAAGACGTGACGCTATCCAACCGCTATAAAGCCCTGCAAATGTACCTGAAGCAGGAGCTGGACGGCACGCAGGTGTATCGCGTCGGCACCGGCCCGCAAATCCACGCCTACGCGCTGGGCCGCGACGCGGCTGGCCGCCTGGCCGGCTTCAAAACGGTGCTGACGCAAACCTAGCAGGTGCTTGTAGCGCGGACTTTGTAGTCCGCGCCGGGCCCGTTCACAACGCGGACTACAAAGTCCGCGCTACACCAACCTTCAGACCACTATCCGTCTTTAAATGAGCTTTCTAGCTAAAACGTGGCTGGCCGCGGGCTGCTTGCTTGCCCAGGCTGGGCTGGCCCAGGGCATCGACCCGGCCGCCATTGCCGCGCTACCTACCGTGCAGCCCGCCGCCCTCGAAGCGCACGTGCGCTACCTCGCCGACGACCGCCTGCGCGGCCGCCTGCCCGGCACGCCCGGCTACCAATTGGCGGTAGACTACGCCGTGAGCCAATTCAAGCAAAACGGCGTGCAGCCGGCCGGCGAAAAGGGCAGCTACACCCAGGCCGTGCGCCTGCGCCGCGCCTTTGTAGAGCCGGGTGCGGCGCTGAGCCACCAGCCGGCTAGCGGCGCGACGCAGCCGCTGGCCTTCGGTCCGGCCATCACGGTGTACCCCAATCCGGGGCAGGCCGAAGTGAGCGTGGCCAATGCGCCGCTCGTGTTTGCGGGCTACGGAATTTCGGCGCCTGAATTGAAATACGACGATTATGCCGGCCTTGATGCCAAGGGCAAGGTGGTCGTCATCACCCGGCAACTGGCGAAGCAGTTTGGCGACAACGAGCGGCAGTACTTCGCCGACCTGCGCACGGTGCTCGAAACCGCCGCCCGCCACGGCGCAGTAGGCGTGCTGCTGGCCGCCGCCCACGCCGACGCCAAGCTGCCCGAGTTTCCGAAGGGCCAAGTGAGTGCTCTCGGGCCCGATGGGCAGGTGGCCGTGTCGCGCAGCTACGCGCCCGGCTCGGCGCAGCTGGTGGGCAGCATCAGCCCGGCTACGTTGCAGCAGCTGTTTGCTGGCGCGGCCCGTGATACGGGGCAGGTGCTGAGCGCTTTGCGCGGAGGTAAGGCGGCTTCGCTGGCCCTGCCGGGCAAGCTGAGCGCCCGCTACCGCAGTCGCTACCAGGATGTGGACAGCTATAATGTGGTGGGTAAAATCACCGGCTCCGATGCCAAGCTACAAGACGAGTACGTGGTGCACAGCGCCCACCTCGACCACCTGGGCGTGGGGCCGGCTATCAACGGCGACTCGATTTTCAACGGGGCGCACGACAATGCTACGGGCGTGGCCAGCGTGCTCGAAATCAGCAAGCTCTACGCTGGTTTGAAGGCGAAGCCCAAGCGCTCGGTGCTATTTGTGCTGGTGACGGGCGAGGAAATGGGTCTAATTGGCTCGGCATATTTCGCCAAGTTTCCGACCGTGCCGAAGGCGGCGCTGGTGGCGGATATCAATACCGATATGCCCACCATCATCGCGCCGCTGCTGGCCGTGGTGCCGCTCGGGGCCGACCACTCGTCGCTGATGCAGCCGGTGAAAGCGGCGGCTGGTTATTTGAAGCTGACTATCGAGCCCGACCCCGAGCCGACCCAAAACCGCTTTATCCGCAGCGACCAGTACAGCTTCGTGGTGCAGGGCGTGCCAGCGCTGCACATCAAATATGGCAACCGCACTGCCGACGGTAAAAACAACCTGAGCGAAGCCGTGCAGAAGTGGCGCGCCGTGACCTACCACAAGCAGCAGGATAATTTCGAGGGCGGCACCTTCGACTGGGCGGCCGGCGCGCAGTACGCCCGCCTCAACTTCCTCATCGGCTACCAGATAGCGCAGGCCCCGGCCCGCCCGCGCTGGAACAAGGGCGACTTTTTCGGCGTCCGGTTTGGTAAGTAAATGCAACCGTTAGGTTGTCAAGGGAATCTGTGAAAGAACAGCCTACTTCCCGCCATGAAAAAATACGTACTCTGCTTAAGTCTGCTGACCCTTGGCTGCCGGCAGGATAGCGACATTGCCCCCGATTCTGCAAAAGCAGACGACGAGTTTGAAATTGAAACGCTGGGCCGCAACCGCGACTGCGGCATTGCCCAGGTGTATGTGAAAGATGACGCCCGGCTGACCCAGCTATTCGGCCGCGCGGCTTATGGGCCGATATACACGGTCCTCAAGCTGGATACGGCCTTGTGGGCCACTAAAACACATACCTTATACGTGCGGCTGCGCAAGCCTGAGCCGCGCGAAAGTGTGGTATGCACGGCAATGGGGCCGGGCTATCGGATGTTCGTCGTCACGAGCGCCCGCCTTAAGCCCAGCGGCCAGTAGTGCCCGCTACGGTGCAACGCTCATCAGGCCCCATAGTCTATAGAAAGCCAGGGCATAACGCCCTGGCTTTTTATAGTTCATTCTTGCTCGTATGATGCGCATTCTTCTCCTTTGCCTGGCGCTGCTGGCGGCTGGCCCGGCTCTGGCTATTAAGCCGGTGGCTACGTATTGGGCCCGGCCCGACACGCTGGGCCTGAAGTACCAGGACCTGACGCTCACCACGCCCGACCGCGTGCACCTAGCCGCTTGGCTGATTGCGCCTACGGCCGATGCCCCCGACCAGCACACCACGGTAGTAGTGGCGGGCGGCGACTCGGGTAATATGGCCTCGAACATCTTCACGGCGGCCACCCTGGCCGCGGCGGGCTACCAGGTGCTGCTGTTCGACTACCGCGGCTTTGGACACAGCGACGCGTTTGCCATCAACCAGAACAACCTCTACTATCCCGAGTTTGCCACCGACACGCGCGCGGCCCTGGCCGAAGCCCGGCGGCGTAGCCCGCACCAGCGCGTGGGGCTCATGGCCTTCTCGATGGGCTCGCTAGTGGGCTCGGAGGCTGCCGCTACCACTAGTTGCGATTTTCTAGTGACTGTGGCCTACGTGGCCAGCCCCCAAAACGTGGTAAGCTACTACCAGCGCATTCGTCCCGAGCGCCCCATCTACCTGCCCGCCGAGGCGGCTACCTACAGCCGGGTAGCGCCTAAGGTGAACTGCCCCTGGCTATTCATCGGCGGCACCGAGGACAAGGCCACGACCCTGGCTGATACTATGGCCGTGGCGCGCGCCGCCCGCCGCCGGCAGCACCGCGAAGTGCTGCCCATCCCCGGCGACCACCAGGGGTCGATGGGCGCGTTTATAGAAGACGAAACCAGTGCCCGCTGTATGGAAGCCATGCGCCGCCTGCTGGCCAGCCCTGCCACCGGCAGCAAGGGGTAGCGGCCCTGGGCTGGCCCAGCTTCAGAAAAAGCCGGGCCAGCCCAGGCCTACCTGCAAGAAAACAACGGTCAAATACGTCCAGAGCACCGAGAACAGGACGTGGATAATTGTCTCGAAGCGCTTGCCGCGCCACAGGCGGGCTGAGTAGCCGAAAAACTGGATGAGCAGCCGTGCCAGCCAGAATACACCCAGCCCCAGCGCCACCCGGCGGCCCAGCGGCGTGCCCACCAGCTCGGCCGCCGAGGTGAGGCACAGCAGGCCCATCAGTCCCACGGTAAAGGCCACGAAGAACGTGTGCACGTACATCATCTGCCGGTTGATGAGGCTGACCACCGCAAACTCGCGCCGCCAGTCGAAGTACCGGGCGAAGGCTATGTGTAATAAGGCTAGCACAAGTAAGAGGGCGCCAATTAGCTCAAGCTGAAGCGTCATTTGCGCAGAATAAAGGCCGTGAGAAAGGGTGTGATTTTGATTTCCTGCGCTACTTGCAGCCCGGCTGAATGGAAGGTGGCCAGCCACGTCCGCCGCGAGTGGAAGTGGAAAAAGCCAATGGTGTACGCCAGGAAATTAGCCGCGTCGCGCAGGTGCTCGACCACGATAACTTCGCCCGTTGGCTTGAGTACGCGCTCAATTTCCTGGAAGAAGGCGGCCCGCTCGGCGGGGTCGCGCACCTCGTGGGCGGCCAGGAAAGCCAGCGCGTAGTCGGCGCTGTGGGTGGCCAGCGGTAGGGCGTCGGTATTTACTCGCAGGGTGCCCGGCACCGGCGGGTACGCTTGCCGCGCCCGCTTTATCGAAACCTCGGTGTGGCGGGCAGGGTCGTAAAAATCAATAGCTAGCAGTTGCTCGGCTGGCCAGCGTTGCGCCAGCAGCGGCGTTATTTCATCAAAGCCCGCGCTGATGGTGAGTAGCTTGGCTCCCGGTGCGGGCGCGATGCGGGCCGGCAGCCAGCCCAGCTCGTACAGGCCCGCGTAGTCGTAGACGTACGTGGACACGGCCAGCGACACCAGCACCGGCGCTAGTACCATTCCAAGCCCGGTCCAGCCGACGTAGCTGAACGGCGCGGGCAGCAACGCCGCCGCCACTCCCACGGCCAGCGCCAGCCCAAACGCTAGGGCGTAGAAGTGCCAGTTGAACCGGATAATATTGCGCAGGCCTTGCAGCGGCTTTCTGAGTGAGCTTACGGAGTCCATAGTTCGGCGCGGCCTTTTTTCCAGCGATAGGGCACGTTGCGCACCATAAAGGCATTGGCCAGCACCAGGGAGCTGAACGGTAATTGGCTCAGAAAGCCGACGTGCGCCTGCTCGATGGCCACCGGCTCGGGCTGCCAGTGCTGCCGCACGCCCTCGATGATGACGACGCGCCGGGCCGCCGCCTCCACCGAAAACGTGAAGGGCAGCGGCCCGGCAAAGCGGCGCGCCTCGGCCCAACTGGCGAAGGGCGAGCCGGCGGGCAGCGCCACTTCGGGGCCGGGCGGGGCTACTTGGATATGAAAATCAGACTGGCGCGAGGCGGCCAGCAGGCCGCTGGCGTCTTCAGTGAGGGTGATGTCGGTGGTGGCGTAGCGGTAGTGGGTGAAGAGGTTACCGAGCAGCTCCATGTGCCGGCGGTCGGTTTCGGAGCGCAGGATGTAGAGGCCGCGCAGGCGCTTGCCGGCCGGCGTGACGTAGCGCACGAAGGCCCGGTAGCCCACCAGGCAAAAGTCGTGGCCCAGGAAGGCGGGCCAGCCCTTGGGCCGCAGCTGCCGCGTCTGCACCAGGGCCACGGCCACGAAGCCCCACTCGTCCTGGAAGGTATCGGGCACCAGCGGCGCGGGCAGCAACGCCTGGATTTCGGCGGCCGGCGCGGCGAAGGTGAGCACGAGCGAGCGGTCAAAAAACGCTTCTACCGCAAACGGATGGGTTTTCAGCCAGGATAGCATCGGCTAGCGGGAAGAGGGGCGGGGCAACACGAACTCGTAATAATAGAGCAGCGCGATGAATAAGCTGGCGAATAAGGCATTGGCGCGGCCCCAGAGCAGCAGGTCGGGGGCCAGCCAGGCTTCGAGGGTGTTCATCACGGCTACCAGCATTATTTGGGCCACCACGCACCAGCGGCGGTATAGGCCGCTAACCATCCAGATGGCCATGCCGATTTCGGCCAGCCCGATGAGCCGCGTGAGCGGCCCCGCGTAGGCCGGCCCCAGGATGCGGGCCACGATGGCGGCATGGCGCGGTACCAGGCCCAGCACCTTGCACAGCAGGCCGTTGATTAGCCACACGAGCGTGATGAGGTAGGTGAGGGAGCGGTAGAGCACGGGGAAGATGGGGAAGTAGCGCGGACTTTGTAGTCCGCGTATGGTTTGTTAATTCACCCTTTACATGCGGACTACAAAGTCCGCGCTACTTGGCCCGGCCGCTGTCCACTAGCTTTTGCAGCTGCGCCTGGGTGGCCGAAGGTAGGGCGCTGAGAATATCCAAGCCCGAAGCAGCCTCTATTTTGTCGATGGATGTCAGGTACTGCTGCCAGTCGGGGTTACTGCTGTTGTCGTTGGGCGTATCGATGGCGAGCACGCGGCCCTGGCCGGCGGCGATGCGTTGGAGGTCGTTGGTGCCTTCGGGGAGGAAAACCACTACCTTCCAAACGCGGGCGGGCACGGTTACGCGGCCTTGGTCGATGGTGCTGGCGGGGCCGTTTTTGCCGGTGCCGCCGCGGCCGTAGCTCCCCATCACCACGTAGGCTTCCTGGCCGCTGGTGACCTGGCTGCGGGTATATTCTTCGAGGTGCGCCCAGGTTTGCTGATTGTTTTGGGAAGCCTGGGGCACCATGTTGCTCATCAGGAAGGTGGCCGAGTTGTCGTCGAGGCTGGCGGTGCGGTCGCCGCTGGGGCAGTTGTGGCCCTTATCGAAGCCCGAGCCGGCGTAGCTTTTGGGCGTCACCTGGTAGAACTGGCGAGGCAGGGCGGGGTCGGGGCGGAAGTCATCCTGGCGCGGTGCGGCCTTGGTGAGGTCGGTGCGGCCCACGTGCCAGCTCGTCCAGACCGGGATGCCGCGCTGGGCATTGTAGCCAGTGGCAAACTGCGGGTGAATGAGCAGGTAGTTGGTGGTGTTGCTGGGGTCCGAGGTCGCGCCGCTGGGGTTGCCGAGCAGCAGGTTATCGTTGTCGGCGGCTGCGCTGGGCACCTGGCGCGGCGGCTTGGGCACCGTGGGGCTAGCGGGCGCGGGCGTGGGAGCAGGGCGGCTGGCCGGGACGGTGGCTACCGCGCCGGCCGACGTTTCGAGGCGAATATCATCGACGTTAAGGCGGTTTTTACCCGCGTCGATTTTGCGGATTTCGAGGCGCAGCGGCTCGTTGGCCAGCCCCACAAATAGCGAGGGGCGCAGCGTGGGGCCGCTGGCGGTTTGGGGCAGGCCATTGCGCTGCCAGGTGCGGCCCCGGTCGCGGCTCACCCACAGCTCCCAGGTGCTGGGGCCGTCTTCGCCGTAGGCGGCCGCTAAAATGCTGATTTTGCGAATGCCAGCCGGCGCGTCAAACTGCATGGTGAGGCGGCCGCCGGCCCGCAGGCGGGCGGCGTGCTCGCCGGCCTTGTGGTCCTGGTCGGTGCTGCCGATGAGGCCGTTGGTGAAGAGCCAGGGGCCGGTGGTGAGGGCCACGTCGGCGGTTTCGTAAGCGCCCTTGCTGCCGGTTTCGAAGGTTTCGGGGAAAGGGCCGGCCGGGGCCTGGGCGGGGCCAGCGGTGGGCAAGGTAGCCGTGGTGACGGTTGCCGACGACTCGGCCGAGGGCTGCGAGCAGGCCAGCAGCGCGGGCAGCAGGAGCAAAGTGTAAAAACGCATGGGGCGAAAGTAGCAGCCGTGGAGGTAAGAAAATAAAAAAAGGCCCGTAGCGATGCTACGGGCCTTTTTCGGTATCCAAAATTCAGGCCAGCGGGGAAGGCGAATTTAGTAGAACGCCATGCTGAGCCTGCCGAGCCAAATAATGCCCGCTACATTACAGCACTGACGCCTTGAGCATGGGGAAGCGGCGCTGGTGCCAGTAGGGGTACACGGGCTCGGTGGCGCTGGCCGCGTCGAGGCGGGCGACTTGCTCGGGGGTGAGGTTCCAGCCCACGGCGCCGAGGTTTTGGCGAAGCTGCTCCTCGTTGCGGGCGCCGAAGACGAGGCTGGTGACGGTGGGGCGCTGGAGCAGCCAGTTGAGGGCCACTTGGGGCACGGTTTTCTCGGTTTCGGCGGCGAGCTGGTCGAGCACGTCGATGATGCCGTAGAGGTATTCGTCGGGCACGTCGGGGCCCTGGCCGCCGCCTTGCTGGAGGCGGCTCTCGGGCGGGGCGGGCTGGCCCCGGCGGATTTTGCCGCTGAGGCGGCCGCTGGCCAGCGGGCTCCAGATGATGGCGCCCACGCCCTGGTCGAGGCCCAGCGGCATCAGCTCCCACTCGTACTCGCGGTTGATGAGCGAGTAGTAGACCTGGTGGCCCACGTAGCGCGTCCAGCCGTGGCGCTCGGAGGCGGAGAGCGACTTCATGAGGTGCCAGCCCGAGAAGTTGGAGCAGGCGATGTAGCGCACCTTGCCGCTCTGCACGAGGTCGTCGAGGGCGCGCAGGGATTCTTCGACGGGCGTGCGGGCGTCGAAGCCGTGCAGGTGGTAGATGTCGATGTGGTCGGTGCCGAGGCGGCGCAGGCTGTCGTCGCAGGCCTTGAGCAGGTGCTGGCGCGAGGAGCCGAAGTCGTTGGGGCCGTCGCCCATCGGGAAGGTGGCCTTGGTCGAAATCAGCACGTCGTGGCGGCGGCCTTCCAGGGCTTTACCCAGGATTTCTTCGGCCAGGCCCTGCGAGTACACGTTGGCGGTGTCGAAGAGGTTGACGCCCGCTTCGAGGCAGATGTCGAGCAGGCGGCGGGCCTCGGCCACGTCGGTGCTGCCCCAGGCGCGGAAAAACTCATCACCGCCCCCAAAGGTGGCGGTGCCGAAACTTAGAACGGGGATTTGCAGGCCGGAAGCGCCTAATTGCCTATATTCCATATGAATATTTTTTACAGAGTACTTAGCGAATGCGATGGCGCGGGGCTCTGCCCCGTGCCGACTATTGGCCGGCCTCTGGCCGGCAGTCGTTGAACGAGTCGGGCGGGCATCGTTCGGACGGTGCGGGCCAGAGGCCCGCGAATAGTCGGCACGGGGCAGAGCCCCGCGCCATCGTTAGGTTGCTTGACTTCGCTACGCTTGCCGGTCACCCTTGGTGAAGTCCAGCATCCAGCCGGGGTACTCGGGCGCGAGCTTGCTCACCTCGTCGAGCTGCTGCAACTCCTCGGGGGTGAATTGCACGTCTACCGCCGTGAGGTTGTCCTCTAGCTGGTCCATCTTTTTGGCGCCGATGATGACGGTGCTTACCACCGGCTGGTGCAGCAGCCAGGCCAGCGCCAGCGACGCCACGGTGCTGCCTTTGGCCTCGGCCATTGGGCGGAGCTTGTCGATGATATCGAAAGCCAGGTCTTTGTTGACGGGCGGGAAGTCGAAGCCGCTGCCGCCGCGCCGGCCTTCGGCCTGCTGGTTTTCGCGGGTGTATTTGCCCGAGAGGAAGCCGCCGGCCAGCGGGCTCCACACCATGAGGCCCACTTTTTCGGCCAGCAGCAGGGGCACTAGCTCGCGCTCCAACTCGCGGCCCACGAGGGTGTAGTAGGCTTGCAGGGAGGCGTACTTTTCGAGGTGCTGGTAGTGCGAGATGTCCAGCGCCTTTTGGAGCTGCCAGGCGGCTACGTTGCTGGCCCCGATGTAGCGCACTTTGCCCTGGCGCACGAGGTCGTCGAGGGCGCGCAGGGTTTCTTCCCAGGGCGTGAGCGGGTCGAAGCTGTGGGTCTGGTAGAGGTCGATGTAGTCGGTGCCGAGGCGCTTGAGGCTGGCTTCGGCCTGCTGCATGATGTGCTTGCGGGTAAGGCCGGCGTCGTTGGGGCCGGTGCCCATAGCGCCGCGCACTTTGGTGGCCAGCACGAGGTCGTCGCGCTTGAGGCCGAGGTTGCGGATAGCCTGGCCGGTGATTTCTTCCGACTGGCCTTCGGTGTACACGTTGGCCGTGTCGATGAAGTTGATGCCCGCCTCGACGGAGCGCTTGAACAGCGCATCGGCCCCGGCCTGGTCGACGCCGCTGATGGCCCCGAAGCGGCCGCCCTTGGTGCCAAACGTCATGGTGCCCAGGCACAGCTCGGATACTTTCAGGCCGGTATTGCCTAGCAGATTGTATTTCATGGAAAAGGAAAAAGGAGTGAGGTGGCGTAATAAGCCAGCGGCGGGGCCGATTGTTTCCCTTCCCAGGTTAAGTATGATGGCGCGGGGCTCTGCCCCGTGCCGACTATCGGCGGGCCTCTGGCCCGCAACGTTTGAACGATGCCCTAACGACTCGTTCAACGACCGCCGGCCAGAGGCCGGCCAATAGTCGGCACGGGGCAGAGCCCCGCGCCATCAATGAGCCATCAATGATGTGTGTGTGGTAAGCCCCCTAGTACAGCTTAAACAGCGGCTTCACGTTGGCCAGCGTCTCGCCGAAGCGCTCGGAGGCGCGGGCTTGCTGGTAGGTTTCGGCGGCGGCTTTGGCGCGCGCGGTTTCGTCGGCGATGACCTTGGTGGCGCGGTCGGCCTTGATGAGGCCATCCTGCTGGCCCTGGGCGATGGCGGCCCGGATGGCGGCGCTGTACTGGGCCGTGATGACGGGCAGGCGGTCAGTGAGGCTCTGGAGCTGGGCGGCGAGCTGCACGGTGGCCTCGGCCGAGTTGTTGGCGGGCGTGAGGTAGCCGTCGGGGTCGAGGATGTCGCCCTGGTTTTGGGCGCGGGTGAAGGCCTGGTCGAGCGAGGCGAAGCGGGTGGCCAGGTTGGTAGCCACGTAGTTGCTCATGCGGCCGGTGTTGCTCACGTCGAGCGAGGGGGTGGCAGGCTGGCCGGCCGGCGGCGCGGTGTAGTAGGCCGCAATGTCCTCCTGGTAGGCCACGAGCTGGGTGTAGGGCCGGTAGAGCTGGCTGAGCTGGTGCTGGAGCACAATCAGCTCGTTATCGAGCGTGAGCAGGGCGGTCTGGTCGTCGGCCCGGGCGGCATCGAGGGCCGAGAAAAAATTGAGCGTCGGCCGCAGGCCATTCTCGATAATCTTGACTTGCTCGGGCGTGAAGCCGTCGCTGCTGAGGCTGCTGGCGCGCACGCTGCTCAGCAATTCGCCCACGGCGTTGAGCATGGGGCCCACGGTGGGCAGGGCCGATACGTAGGTGCTCTGGCTGAGGTGGGCGGCCAGGTCGACGAGGCGGCGGCCCTTGTTTTTATCCACCGCCTTGTTGGCGACGAGCGTTTTGGTGAATTCGACCAGCGAGATGCCCAGCGGGTTGCTCTCGGTGGGCGAGCTCAGGGCGGCCTGCTCGTTGGCATTGCGCAGGGCCTGGGTGAGGGCGCGCAGCTGGGTGAGGCGGCTGTGGCAGACAAGTAGCAGGCTGGCGGTGGCCTGCACGTTGTTCTTCGCCAGGGTGAAGCGCGTGCGCTGGCTCAGCTTCTGGCCGGCCAGGAAATTGGTAAACTGGCCGCCCAGGTCGGCGTACAGGTGCTGCTGCTGGCGGTAGGAGAGGCGCAGGCTGTCGATGCGCCGCGTGAGCAGCAGCACCGTGCTTTGGGCCTGGGAATTAATTTCCTCGGGCGTCGCCACGCGGGCGCTGGCGGCCGGGGCCGGCGGCGGGGTGGGGGCCGCCAGCGCCGGGGCGGCGGGCGGCGTAGTTTGGGCACGGAGCGGGCCGGCCAGCAGCCCGAGCAACAAGCACGGCAGCAGCGGCCGAAGCACGGCGGAAGTCATAAACACAACGTGGAAAGGGTAGGGGGAGCGAAGGTAACGCGGCAGCCTAGCGCCCGGGTGAAGCCCTGGCAAGCCGCCCGCCGCCCGGCCTTCACAAAAAAAGAGCCACTGCTGGCGCAGTGGCTCCGGGCGGTGCTGGGTAGCGCCCACTTATCAGCCGTTGGCTGCGGGCGGGGTGCCCGCTGGGGCCGCGCCGGGGCGGTCTACTACCTGGCGGGCGGCCACCACGCGGGCGTAGAAGGCGGGGGCCTTGCGCTCGTACTTGCGGAGCTGGCGCAGGAGGCGGTCTTGCAGCAGGGTGCCCAGCTCGGCAAACTCGGTGCGCAGGCTGGCGCGGGCCGTTTTGCCGTCAATGATGGCCTCGCGGGGCTGGGTTTTGAGGGCGTCGAAGGCGGCCAGGGCGTCGGTTAGCTCTTGTAGGCGGGCGGGGGTGAGGTCGTAGTCGGCTTGCAGGGCCTTTTGGTGGGCGGGGTCCTGGGCGGCCTGGGCGAGGGCGGTGGCGGCATCGGTGAGGCGCGAGCCGCGCAGGTTTTCGAAGTCGCCCTGGCTGTAGTCGGCCAGGGCTTGCAGGGTGGGGTTTTTCTGCTCCGAGGCGTAGGCGAAGACGTCGCCCGCGATTTCGGCGGCTACCTGGGCCAAGTGGGTGCGGGCCTGCTGCTTGCTGCTGGGCTGGCTGGCTACCTTGGCCAGGGTGGCGCGCTGGGCCTGCTGGCGCAGCGGGGCCATCTCGGCAATGATGGCGGCCAGGCGCGCCACCACGGCTTGCAGGGCCTTGTCGGTGGCGTAGGGGCTGGGGTCTTGCCGCAGGGCGGCGAGCAGGGTTTCGGCGGCCGTGAGGCGGTTGTCTTGCTGGGCGGTGAGCATGGAAGGAAAAATGGTTTGGTAGTTGGAAAGGGTAAAACTTAGATTTTATCCAGTGAATCTTGGATTATAGTCGTCGGCGCAAGGCTTAGGCACGCTGAAAAGAGGCTCAGGCGGCCGATACTGGGCTTTGGAGCCCTGCCCCAGCCCTTGGCACGCCTGACGCCGGGCTTGGGAGCTTGACACAAGGCTTTGGAAGGGTGACACCGGGCTTGGGCTCGGTGGCGTGAGGCTTAGGCACCTTGGTGCGGGCCGGCGGAAAAGCTGGGCGCTAGTTACGTAGAAATACTGGAATAAATTGTTGGCAGCGACATAAAAAAAGCCCCACCGTAGGCGGGGCTTTTTAGAAAAGTAGCGCGGACGGCCGAAGCCCAGCTGGCCTCTACGCGCCCAGCTGGGCTACTTCGGCGGGGGTGAGGCCGTAGCGGACGGCTACCAGGGCATCTATGTCAGCTTCGAGGGTGGCGGTGGGCTCGCCAGCAGCTTTGGCGGCGAGCACTTGCTCGACCAGAGCAGCGATTTCGGCTTGCTGCGCGGGCGTGGCGTGGGGGATGGGGAGCTGCTTCCAGTCGTCGGGATAAAGATGAATATTGCTGCGGCGAATCCTTGTTAAGAATTCACGAGCTGTAGAAGAGTTCATAACAGCTAATAAGTATTTTACCCCGTACTGTCGGCTTAGCTCTTCTAACTCCTCTCGTTTTGGCAAATCTGCGCGAGGTTTTTCATCTGTATAGCGAGCGGTCTTTTGTAAAGACCTATTTTGGACTCCCTGTAAAGAATGCCAGGGTACAAATGACCAAGCGGAATGATTATGAAAAAGCTGCTTATTATCGTAGCTGACTTTTAAAGCATTTGCAGCAGAAGAAATATCAGACGCGATGAGCTTCTCGGGTACTAAGTAGAGTTGCGGGAAGGTTGGCCTTCTGAATAAAGAAGGGGCGCGTTGGGTATTCCATTCAAGCCAGCGGTGTTGGGCAGGTAGCCAGCGTTCTAGATTCTTGCCTTCCGAAAAAGGAATAGGGTGAAGTTCATCTCTTACTTCAGAAACTAAGTCTTCTAAGCCAAAGCTGCCTTGTGAGCCATGCTCATTAGCATGTACAACCATGCCGACGCTAACGTAAACAAGATTAGTTAATAGTATTCCGTCAAGACTAATAAAATTATCGGTAGATTCAGGATGGAATAAGCGATGGTCTACTTGAGGTTGCGATTGATTTGATAATATTTTGACAGATTCAAAGTTATTGAGATGCAAAATACGGGTTGGAATATTTTTCCTATCTGGTGTATTTTTTTCAATAAAAGGAATTACGCTTCCAACATTGGCTTCTTCAAAAATCATAAAGCCTTTAAAGAAATCAAGTCGCTCGACAACGGCATTTTTTAAGAACCAATTTTGAGAGGACTTAGCATATTTAGCATGGCTGTAGGCATCGCTTACAATCATGGACATGAAACCGCCGTCTTTTAGTAAATGATGCCCTAGCTCCAAAAACGCCACGTACAAATCCCACTTTTCGCTGAGCGTTACAAAGCGTTTGCTGGCGAGTATGGCGCGGCGCTGGGCAAGGTCTTGCTCGTCGGCACGGATGTATGGCGGGTTGCCAATGACTACATCGAAGCCCCGGAACTGCCCTTTTTCATCGAGCACCTCGGGAAACTCGAAGCGCCACTCGAAGGCGTGGCGGTAGAGCTGGCCTTGCTCGTAGCGGTCAACTTCCTTTTCGTACTGCTCGACGAGCAGGGTGAGGCGGCGGATTTCGAAGTCGCGGGTTTCGCGCTGCTTGGGGGTTTCGGGCAGGAGCTGGCCCTGGGTTTCGAGCACGGTGCGCTCGTTGCGGGCGCGGCGCAGCTTTTCGCGCAGGGGGTCGCGCTTGTGCAGGGCCTGGGTAAACTGCTCCTTGATTTGGCCGAGAAACTTTTGCAGCTCTTGCTTGGCGGTGCGGTCGCGGGTGTTGAAGTAGGCGTGCACCGCGTCGCGGTAGGTAGCCAGCGTGAACTTGCTTTGCCGAAACACGTCGGACAGGTCGGCCGTGAGGTCGAAGCGCGAGAGCAGGGAATTGCCGGTCTTGATGTTGAGGTCGAGGTTGGGCAGGGTTTCGAGTTGGGCAAAGCCCGTGTCGGGGATGTAGTAGGCGTGCTTGAGCAGCTCTACCCAGAGGCGCAGGCGGCAGATGCGGACGGAGTTGGGGTTGATATCGACCCCAAACAGGGCGTGCTCGATGAGGTGGCGCTTGTCGTGAAAAAGGGCGCGCTGCAAGTTGGTGTGGGCGGGGGCCACGGTGCGCTGGCCGGTGGCGGGGTCGAGGCGGGCGTGGTACTGGAAGAGGGCGGCGGGGTCGTGGGGGTCGTCGTCTTCGTGCACCACTACCAGCTCGTCGCGGGCCACGGTGAGGCGGTAGCGCAGGCGCTTGCCGGCATCGTCGAGCAGCAAACCCAGCTCGGCCTTGATGGCAAGCAGCTCGTTGAGGGCCGACACGAGGAAGTGGCCGCTGCCCACGGCTGGGTCGAGCACGGTGAGGGTGTTGAAGTAGGCGCTGTCGGGCACCCGGTTTTTGGCGTCGAGGGCGTCGGCCAGGGCCGGGATGTCGGCGGCCTGGTAGCCGTAGCGGCGGTTGAAGTGCTGCACCACGGCCCGGCGCAGGGTGTGGCGGGCCATGTACATGGTGATGAAGCCGGGCGTGTAGAACGAGCCGTCCTGGTAGCCATTGAGCTTCTCGAAGATGAGGCCCAGCACGGCCGCCGAAATGAGGGGCTTGTGGGTTTCCTGCACCTGCTCGTCGCCCTCGGAAGCGAAGTCGTAGGCATCCAGAAATTGCAGGAAATAGGCGAGCGTTTCGGGGGCTGAATTGGTGGCCTCAGGGGTGGTCGGCGTGGGAGTGTCCCCTTTGTGAACTTAGTTCACAAAGGGGACACTCCCACGCCGACCACCCCTGCCCGCCCCAGCCGGGCGGGGCAATACCGTGCGCGGATAGTAGGCGAGGCGGGCCGTGGCGCGCAGGCTGCGCACGGTGATGGTGCGGCGCTCCAGCTCGCTGGGCTCGTAGAGCGAGGAGTTGAGGTAGGGGAGGTGGGCGTAGCGCTTTTGAATGGCTGCGGTGCGCTGGTCGGCCGGCTTGTTGAGGACTTTAAAAAACAAGTCGTTCAGCGTGTCAAAGTCGGGGATGAGGGCCGGGGTGAGAAAGCGAAACGGCTCGGTGAGGGCGGCCGGGTTGCCAGCGTGGTAGCGGCGCAGCTGGCCCTCCAGCAGCTTGAGAAACAAGACGCGGTTGACCCAGGTGAGGCACAGCTCCAGGGCCACGCCAAAAAGCTGGGCCTCGTAGGTGGCACCGTAGGCGTTGCGCTCGGCGGGCGGCAGCTCGGCCAGCCGGTCTTCGCTTTCGAGCACGTCGATGGTGTTGCGCAGCAGCGAGCCGGCCTGCTCACGTTCGGCGGGGGCCACGCGCTTGATGAGCTTGCGGCCTTTTTCGGGCACTTCTTCGAGGCCGATGAGGTAGAGCAGTTCCTCGTAAAAGGCCCGGTTGAGGGTGTTGGCATCCTGAGCAAATGCGGCTTTGAGCAGGTGCGGCGCCTGGAAAAGCTTGGCGCGGGTGATGAGGTCGCGCTCGCCGCCGGTGGGCGTGCGCAGGTCGAGGTACGTGAAGGGCAGCTCGGCCGCGAGGCCAGCCAGCAGCGGCTTGGCGATGGACGAGTAGAAGTAGTCGGTAGTTTTGCCAGCCTTCTTGCCATCGGCCCAGGCCAGGAAGTCGTTTTTGAGGCTCGTATTGCGCCAGAACAGGCGGTCAAAATCCAGGGCATCAAACACAAACCACTCGTAACCATTGGTGATAACGAGGCGGCGCAGGTTGTCGGCGAGGCCATCGCGGCGGTCTTCGAGGTAGTAGAGCAGCAGCTCGTGAAAGGCCTTGCGGTTGAGGTTGTCGGGCGTCACCATCTCGCCCTCGTTGGCGGCGCGCTTCACCTCCACGAGCGCCCCGACGGGGGCCGCTTCCTTGGGGCCGGTACGAATGACGAGGTCGCGCCGCTTGCTGACGTTGAGGTAGTAGTCGGGGCCCAGCACGCCGGGGTGAGCCAGAAAATCGGTGAGCAGCTTCTTGAGGTGTTCCTCGCTCTCAGCCGGGTTGATGGCCGCCAGCAGGTGCTGCTGAGCCGCCAGAAAGTCGTCGAGTTGGGCACGGGTAGGCTTTTGACGGCGGAAAGCGAGGTCAAGGGCCTGGGTGGGCGTTTCGGGGCGGGGCGTAAGCATACCAAGATAAGCGGAAGAGCGGGCGAAGGTAGGAAGCCCCGGCCAGCCCGAGCGCCCTACTTTCGCTTTCCAATCGCCCCTTCATGAAACTCCGCTACCTGCCCTTGCTGGCGCTGGCCCTGCCGGCCTGCACCAGCAACCCTGATAAAACCGCCGCCGACAAAACGGCCGCCACGCCCGCCGATGCGCGCTTCGACCGCTTCAAAAATCAGTTTATTCTTGACCTGTGGAAGCAAAACCCCGAGTACGCGTCGTCGCAGGGCTTTCATAAGTACGACTCGCTGCTGGTGATTCCCGATGCGGCCCAGCGGCAGCGCGAGGCGGCGTTCGTCACCCAAAACCTGGCGGCGCTGGGTGGCTTCGCGCTCGATAGCCTCTCGCCCAACAACCAAACCGACCTGCACCTGCTCACCAACGAGCTGCGCTCGCAAAGCTGGTACGCCGACACGCTCAAGAGCTGGCAGTGGAACCCCGCCAGCTACAACCTGGGCGCCAGCGTGGGCGACCTGCTCAATGGCCGCCACTACCCGCTGGACCGCCGCCTGCGCAATATCTCCGATAAGCTGGCCGGGGCGCAGGCCTACTACCAGGCGGCGCGGGCCAATATCAGCCAGCCCACCCGCGAGCACACTGCGCTAGGGGTACAACAAAATCTGGGGGGCCTGGCCGTGCTGGGGCCGGTGCTGGCCGACTCGGTGCGGAAGTCGGGCCTGAGCGCCGCCGAGAAGCAATTGCTGACCCAGCGCATTGCCGGGGCGCGCACGGCCATTGATGGCTACGTGGGCTTTCTGAATAAGAGCGTGCCCGCGCCGGACGGGGGCTACCGCTCGTTCCGCATCGGGAAGGCGCTTTTCGACCGCAAGTTTGCGCTGGATATTCAGTCGCGCTACCCGGCTGATGAGGTGTTTAAGCTGGCCCAGCAGCACAAGGCCGACCTGCTGCGCGACATGGGCCGGCGGGCGGCGCGGCTCTTCCCCAAGTACTGCGCTGGCCAGCCCGTGCCGAAGGATACGCTGGCGCTCATCCGCCAGGTTATCGACCAATTGACGCTGAAGCACGCCCCGCGCGAGGGCTTCGTGGACGCGGTGAAGCGCCAGATTCCGGCCCTCACCAAGTTTGTCAACGACCACGACCTGCTCACCCAGGACCCCAGCAAGCCCCTGGTGGTGCGCGAAACGCCGCTTTACATGCGCGGCAGCGGGGCGGGGGCAAGCGTGTCGGCCCCCGGTCCCTACGACACCAAGGCCAACACCTACTACAACGTGGAGCCGCTGCCCGCCACCTGGACGGCCGCCCAGGCCGAGAGCTACCTGCGCGAGTACAACGACTATACGTTGCAGATTCTCAACATCCACGAGGCCATCCCTGGCCACTACACGCAGCTCGTGTACGCCAACCGCTCGCCCTCGCTGGTGAAAAGTATTTTCGGCAACGGGGCTATGATTGAGGGCTGGGCCGTGTACTCGGAGCGCCTGATGCTGGAAGCCGGCTACGGCAACAACAGCGACGAAATCTGGCTGCTGTGGGACAAGTGGAACATGCGCTCGACCCTCAACGCGGTGGTCGATAACCTCATCCAGACCCAGAATGCCAGCGAGGCCGACGTGGTGCAGCTGCTCACCCGCGAAGGCTTTCAGGAGGAGGCCGAGGCCCGCAACAAGTGGCACCGCGCCACCCTCAGTCAGGTGCAGCTCAGCTCGTACTTCACGGGCTACACCGAGATAGTGGCCCTGCGCGACGAGGTGAGGGCGCGCGAGGGTAGCAAGTTTAACCTCAAGAACTTCAACGAGCAGTTTCTTAGCTACGGCTCGGCCCCGGTGCGCTACATCCGGGCGCTCATGCTGGGGCGCTAGGTGGTAACTTTAGCGGCCCGAACCTTTGGCTGTTCGGCCTGGTTTAGCCGCCAACCCAGCCTGCCCCTCTTTTACAAATATGACCGAAGAAGCCCGCCAGCACGTCCTGGACATCAACGACGAGCAATTGCGCCGCCTTATCCACGAGCACCTGAAAGTGTTCGCCAAATTCACCTCCGAAAACTGCCCCGTGTGCGCCGCCCTGGCTCCGCCCTTCGACAAGTTTGTGGACGCGCCCGGCAACGTGGGCATCCTCTTCGTGCGCCTCAACTCGGACGAAAACCCGGTAGCCAAGAAGATGATGGACCAGAAAGTGGCCCCCTTCTTCGTGAGCTACTGCCAGGGCCGTCTGCTCGAATGCGACGCCCTCACCGAAGAAACCCAGGTAGTGGCCCAACTCGAACGCCTGCGGGCCTTTATGCCCATCACGGGCTAGCCTAGCTGGTGCCAATAACTGTTTTAAATAGACCCCGCCTGTTATCCTGAGCTTGCGAAGGACCTTATTACGGTTGAGTAGTTTGCAGTAAATGCAAGCGACGTTGGTGTGCTAAGGTCCTTCGCAAGCTCAGGATGACAGGCGGGTTAGCATGACAATTACTTAAATAAAAAGCTCGTCTGAGCCCGCGCCACGCGGCCAGCCGAGCTTTTTTACGCCCTTCTTTCACCTTACCCTTTCTGCCTTGTTCTTCTTCCTTTCCAAAATCCTGCTCGTCGCCTTCTCACCCGGGGCCTGGCTCATGGCCTTGCTGGCCGCCGCGCTGCTGGCCCGGCGCACCGGCCCTTGGCGGCAGCGCTGGCTGGTAGCGGCCGCGCTGCTGCTATTCATTGGCGGTAATAATGCCCTGCTCAACGCCGCCACCCGCGCCTGGGAGGCGCGGCCCGTGCCGCTCAGCGCCGTGGCCCCGGCCGATGCGGCCGTGCTGCTCACCGGCATCACCCTCAGCAAGCCCCCGCGCGACCGCGTGTACCTGAGCCAGGGGGCCGACCGCTTCACGCACGCGCTGTGGCTGTACCGGGCGGGCAAGGTGCGGCGCATCATTATCTCGGGTGGCCTGGCTACCATCAAGCCCCGGCCCGGCATGGTGCCCGAAGCCCAGGACCTGGCCACGCTGCTCAAGCTGGCGGGTGTGCCCGCGCAGGCCATCCTGCTGGAGCCACGCAGCCACAACACCCGCGAAAACGCCCTTTTTACCAAAGCCCTGCTCGAGCAACACCCCGATATCAAGTCGCTGGTGCTGGTAACGTCGGCCTTCCACGAGCGCCGGGCGCTGGCCTGCTTTGCCAAAGTGGGCTTGCACCCAGCGGCCTTCCCAGCGGATTTCCGCAGTACCGACCCACCTTCCATGCTCACTTATTGGGTTATCCCGAGCACTGATGCGCTTACCCGCTGGAGCTCACTCATCCACGAAATAGCGGGCTTTGCTATTTATAAAGTGTCGGGCTACTGCTAGCTACTCGATAGGGGTAGGGTCGGGCTGCGCGGGCTTGGCAATCCACACCGATTTCTGATTGACAAACTCCCGGATGCCGAGGTAGGAAAGCTCGCGCCCGTGGCCCGATTTCTTGACCCCGCCAAAGGGCAGCTCCGGCATCGACTTCACCATGCCGTTGATGAACACGGCCCCGCATTCGAGCTGGCGGGCCATGGCCTCGGCCTGGGCCACGTCGCGCGTCCACACGGCCGCACCCAGGCCAAACTCCGAGTCGTTGGCCAGAGCCAGGGCGTGGCTGGCATCGTGGGCGGTGAGCACCAGCGCCACCGGGCCGAATAGTTCTTCGGCGTAGGCCCGCTGGCCCTTCTGCACGTTGGTAAGAATGATGGGGGCGAACTGCGCCGCGCCCGCCTGCGGCTGGCCGCCGGCCAGCGCCACTTGCGCACCCTGCGCCACCGAGTCGGCCACCTGCCGGCTCAATTCGTCGGCCAGGTCGGGGCGGGCCAGCGGGCCGTAGTCGGTGGCCTCGTCGAGCGGGTCGCCGTAGCACAGCTGCTCCAGGTGGCTTTTTAGTAAGCGCACAAATTCGGCCTGCACCGGCGCTTCTATAATAAAGCGCTTGGCGGCGATGCAGCTTTGGCCGGCGTTTATCATGCGGGCCTGGGCGGCGGTTTTGGCGGCCAGAGGCAGGTCGGCATCGGCCAGCACGATAAATGGGTCGGAGCCGCCCAACTCCAGCACGGCTTTCTTGAGGTGCTGGCCGGCGGCGGTGCCCACCGCCACCCCGGCGCGCTCCGAGCCGGTGAGCGTCACGGCCGCCACGCGCGGGTCGGCCAGCAGCCGGGCCACCGGCTCGTTGCCAATGAGCAGCGTGCGAAATGCGGCCGGTGGCAGCCCTGCGTCATGAAAAACCGCTTCCAGCGCTAAGGCGCACTGCGGCACGTTGGGCGCGTGCTTGAGCAGGCCCACGTTGCCGGCCATGAGGGCCGGCGCGGCAAAGCGTACCACCTGCCAGAGCGGAAAATTCCAGGGCATCACGGCCAGCACCACGCCCAGCGGCGCGTGGCTGATGAAGCTGCGCCCGGCGTCGGTTTTCACCTCCTCATCGGCCAAAAAGACCTCGGCGTGGTCGGCGTAATAGTCGCAGCAGGCGGCGCACTTCTGGGCTTCGGCGCGGCCGTCGCGCAGGGGCTTGCCCATCTCGATGGCCATGAGATACGCTAGGTCGTCCTGGCGCTCGCGCAGCAGCCCGGCCGCCCGGCGCATCACGGCGGCGCGCTCCGTAAAGGAAGTCGTGCGCCACGTAGCGGCGGCCTGGTGGGCTTCCAGCAGGATGCGCTCGGTTTCGGCCCACGGAAACTCGTCAAACTGCCGCAGCTGCTGGCCAGTGTAGGGGTTGATGGATGCAATAGCCATAAGAAACAACAACTAAGAGAAGTAAAATTTTCGGCGCAAACGTTCGCCGGCCCTGCTTTCAAACCGTAGAGCCGGCTACCGGGTTGCGTGTTAGCCATAAGCCGCGCGGCTAGCCCGGCCAATAGCCAGACGCTCAAAACCCAAAATCACCCTACATTCGCCGGGAGTTGCCGAACGCTTCGGCAAGCTCCGTCGGTTTTGCTATTTCGTTTTTGCCCGTGTCCGACCTCCCCTTAATATCCACCCCACCCGCTGCCGAAGCGGCTCTGGTCGACCGCCTGCGAGCGCGCGACCAGGCGGCCATGACCGAGTTTTACGACCGCTACTCGGGGGCCCTCTACGGCGTTATCAACCGCATCGTCAAGGACGAGGAAGAAGCGGCCGACGTGTTGCAAGAGGCGCTGGTCAAAATCTGGCACTCTATGGCCAGCTATGACACCAGCAAAGGCCGCTTGTTTACCTGGGTGGTGAATATCAGCCGAAATTTAGCCATCGATAAAATCCGGTCGCGCCAGCACCGCGTAGGTTCTCGCACTCAGGGCCTCGACGATAGTCTGGCTGCGCAGCGCCAGGCCGCCCCGGAGACTTTCCGCCCCGAGCACGTGGGCTTGCAGGAAATTACCAGCAAGCTCGTGCCCGAACAGCGCCAGGTTATCGACCTACTCTATTTCGGCGGCTTCACCCAAAGCGAGGCGGCTGAAGAACTCAACCTACCGCTGGGCACGGTGAAAACCCGGGCCCGCACCGCTCTGAAAATACTAGCCAAACTTATCCGCTAACCGCTACATCCGTGGAAGATTACCAATCATATATCGAATCAGGTCGCCTCGAGCAATACGCGCTCGGTGAGCTTGACCCGGCCGCCCAAGCCGAAGTAGAACGCTGGGCCGCGCGCCACCCCGAGGTGCGCCAGGAACTAGACGAACTCCTCGCCGGCCTCGGCGTGTACGCCGAAGCCCACGCCCTGGCGCCCCCCGCTGGCCTGCGCGACCGCGTGCTGAGCCGCGTTCTCGCCGAAATCGGTGGTTTTGAAACTGCTTCGCCTACCGCGCCCGCCGCTCCCGTAGCCGCCGCACCCACCATGCGCGTATCGGCCTCCAACCCGCGCCCCGCCGAAACCTACGCCGCCGAGCCGCCCGCTACCCGCAGTAGCGGCTGGGCCATTGCTGCCTCGGTAGCCCTGCTGCTGAGCCTGGCGGCTAACGCCTTGCTTTACAGCCGCTGGCAGCAAACCAGCACCGAGCTCGTAGCCGCCCAGAACAGCCAGGCGCGCTTCGCCCAAACCTCGCAGGTGATGGAACGCCGCCTCAGCTCCACGCAGGAGCAGCTGCACATCCTGCGCTCGCCCAAAGAGTACAAGATGGTGGCCCTGGCTGGCACGCCCGCGCACCCCACGGCCCAGGCCCGGGTGATGTACAATGCCGCCGCCCACCGCGTGTACCTCGATGTGCAGCAACTGCCGCCGCTGCCCGCTGGCAAGCAATATCAACTCTGGGCCCTCGACAAAGGCAAGCCCGTAGATGCCGGCGTGCTGGCCGTCAACACTGCCACCGGCGACAGTATCCAGCAGATGAAAGACATCGCCAGTGCCCAGGCTTTCGCCATGACGGTGGAGCCCGTAGGCGGCAGCGCCGGCCCCACGCTTACCACTATGACAGTTATCGGAAATATCTAGGCAGCTTTAGTAATTATCAGCAAAAAGTGCCCACTCGCCAGCTAGGTGAGTGGGCACTTTTTTTGCATATAGGGCTGCGCTAACAATTCCGCTAACCTGCACGTTGTAGCAGCCACACGCCTCCCTGACCTCTTTATGCACGGCACTATTTTCACGCTGCTCAAGCGCTACGTTCAAACCCAGTACGACCACAGCACCTGGGTAAAGCTGGTGCAGCTAGCGGGCCTCGATACGGGTGATTTTCACCACAAGGAAGTGTATCCCGATGAGCACATGTACGCCCTGATTGGCAACGCCGCCGAAATGACTGGCATTCCGGCTGGGGAATTACACGAAAAATTTGGTGAATACCTCGTGCCCGACCTCATGTACATGTACCAGAAATACGTGAACCCCGATTGGCGCACCCTCGAAATGCTGGAAAATACCGAATATTCCCTCCATAACCAGGTACGGCGCGAACACCCCGAAAATTCACCACCCGTATTAAAAGTGGAGCGGCTTAATGACCACGAATTAATGATTAATTACGTGTCGCCGCGCCGCATGGGCGGGCTGGCGGTAGGCATCGTGCGTGGGCTGGCCGTTTATTACGACGAAGCTGACCAGATTGACGTCATGCCTACTACCAGTGAGGATGGTGAGCGCGTGCAAATTCATGTGCGACGTAATTAAGAGCGTGTTTGGAAATTTATAAGAACGTCACGCTGAGCTTGCTGAAGCATGACGTTCCAAAGGCATTTTTAGCGAAAGCCAAACGTTTTCTGAGTATCTACTGAAAGAATTAAGTAAAAAGGGGTCGTAATAGCGTGCACGCTATTACGACCCCTTTTTACTTAATTCTTTCAGTTAAAAAAGCCGGGGCTGTACGGGCCGGCCAGGGCCACCGCGCTGATAATCATCAGTATCGCCTTCGTCGCTGGCTTCCTCTTCTATAGGTAGGTCGTTGGGCTCTTCATCGTCAGCTTCTTCGGTAATATCCTCCTCATCAAGCGATTCAAATACGCGGTCGAGCGAGGCTTCGGCGTGGCGCAGCTTGTGGCGGCAGAGGCGAATTAATTCGGCCGAGCGCTCGGCGCGGGCCGTGAGGTCGTCCACATCTACCTGGTCGGTTTCGAGGCTGCGGAGAATGGTTTCTAATTCCTGAATGGCTTCGTTGTAGGTCACTGGGTGAGGTTTTAATTTAAGATGGTTATAAGACGAACATTGGCGATAAATACGAGCGGCTTAGCGCTGGCGCAACAACTGGTTTTCGCGGCGCAGAATAGTTATTTCCGTCGTAAGAATTTTTGCCTCGTGTTTCGCCAGTAATTTTTCAAATTTTCGGTGCGCGGTGAATTGCTGCTTAATTAATTGCTCGCGACGGCGCTGATGGTGGCGCGCAAAGCGCTGTAGCACTGTGCGCGAGCGGCGGCGCAGGCGCTGCTCCTCGTGGCCCAGCGCCCGGCGGCCGGCCTGGGGCAGGGTGTAGCGAAAGCTCTCCAAGTGCTGGCCGAGTTGGCGCAGGTGCTGGCGCGGCGCGTGGGTAGCCTGCCGGCTGCGCTGGGCCAGGGCCGTTTGTGCGTGGCGCAGTTGCTGGTGGGCCGCCTCGCGCGAGTGGTCGGCCAGCCGCTGAAGGTGCTGCTCATGGCGGGCCAGGTGCTGGCGGCTGCGGTCGGCCACCCGCTCTACGAGGTCGAGCAGCACGGCTTCGAGGCGGGCCAGGCGCTCGACCAGGAAGGCGGCCACGGCGGTGGGCGTTTTGAGGGCGCGGTGGGCTACCAGGTCTACCACGGCCTCGTCGCGCTCGTGGCCGATGCCGGTGAGCACGGGCAGCGGAAACGCCGCCACCGCCGCCGCCAGCCCATATTCGTCAAACGCCAGCAAATCGGTTTTGGCCCCGCCGCCCCGGATAATAATGACTACCTCAAACTGCCCCCGGCGCGGCCGGATGGCATCGAGCGCCGCCCGAATGCTGGCCGGTGCCTCCTCACCCTGCATCAGGGCCGGGAAGAGCGTGAGGGCAAAATCATAAGGTGCTTCCTCCAGGTGGCGCACAAAGTCCTGAAAGCCAGCGGCTGTGGGGGAGGAGATAACAGCCAGCCGCTGCGGCCCCAGCGGCAGCGCGAGCGCCTGCTGGCGTTCCAATAGGTCTTTGTCCTGGAGCTTGCGTAGCGTGGCCAGCCGCTGGCGGGCCAGCTCGCCCACGGTGTAGCTGGGGTCGAGGGCCAGCACATCGAGCGAAAAGCCGTACTGCTCGTGAAACGTCACCTTCACGCGCAGCAGCAGGCGCAGCCCGGGCCGCAGCTCTTGGCCGGTAGCCTCGGCAAAGGCGGGCGCCAGCTGCGCGTAGCGGCTGCCCCACATCGTGGCCCGCGCCTGGCCCGTAAAGCCCAGGCCTTCGGCCCCGGCGGCCGGCTCGGTAAGGGTGAGGTAACAGTGGCCGCCTTGTTGGCGCGGACGGGTCATTTCGGCTACTTCGGCTACTACCCAGTAGCTATCGGGAAAGCGGTGGTGCAGGGCAGCCCGCACCTGCGCCAGCAGCGCACCCAGGCTGAGCGGAGCGGCCGGCTCGGCGGGCGTAGGCGCAGCGCGGCGGTTGTATAACGGCATGGTACGAAGGTACGGACCAAGCCCTGGCACCTGCTAGGCTTGGCCCCAGCCGTGCTGCGCCGCGCAGGGTGGCTAGCCGCTGCTGCCTCGCGGCACTACGTGCCCCCATTGCCCTGGCTGTAGCCAAGAACCATTGGATAACGCAGGTAATTCACCTGTGATGAAGAAAATCTGTCTAAAAAATGTGTTTTATAAAGCAAAGATTGTCAGTGTTTAGCGTTTTTATTTAGAAATTTTCTAAATAAAAACGTGGTAATTCAGGCTCGACTCATACTTTTGCCACTGTTTAGAACATGTCTAAATAATGGCCCAGCTTTCTTCTTTCTGCTCGTTTCAAATGCTGCCGCTGGCCCTGCTGGCTAGCCCGGCGCTGGCGCAACGCACCGGCACTCCGGTGCCTGCCGATACGCTCCGTCGCCAGCGGCTCGACGAGGTGGTGGTGACGGCCACCCGCACCGAAAAGAGCCTGACCGACGTGGCCATTCCCGTGTCGGTAATAGGAGCGAAGCAGCTGAAAAGCATGGGTTCGCTGCGCCTTGGCGACGTGCTGCGCGAGCAAACCGGCCTCAGCCTGGTGGCCGACCACGGGCAGGGCATCCAAATGCAGGGGCTCAACTCGGAGTACACGCTGCTACTGGTAGATGGCGAGCCGCTCATTGGCCGCACGGCGGGCACCCTGGATTTGACCCGCGTGGCGGTCGGCAACATTCAGCGGGTGGAGGTGGTGAAAGGCCCCGCTTCGGCCCTGTGGGGCTCCGACGCGCTGGCCGGCGTGGTCAACATCATTACCCAAAAGCCGCAGCCCGGCCTGCGCGGCAGCCTGCGCGCCCGCTACGGCACCAACCAGACGGCCGACTTCAGCGCCACGCTCAACGCGGGCGGCGAGCGGGCAGGGTTTACGCTGTTTGGCAACCGCTACAGCTCGGCGGGCTACACCTTGCAGCCCGCCAGTGGCTCGGCCACGGTGCCGCCCTTTGCCAGCTACACCGGCCAGAGCCGCCTTACCTACAGCCTGAGCGAGCGTACGAAATTCAGCTTGTCGGGCCGGTATTTTGTCGAAAACCAGCGTAGCAGCGCGCCCACGCTCACCGAGGCCGGCACCACGGTAGCGGTTGACTACCAGAGCCGGCAGACGGACTTTAACCTCAATCCTACGCTCACGCACCGCTTTGCGGGCGACAAAGTATTCGCCACGGCGCGCCTCTACTACAGCCGCTACCACACCCAGGAAGACTACGCCTACGCTGCCGATGGCAGCTACTACGACGCCACGTACTTCACCCAAACCTTCCTGCGGCCCGAGGTGCAGGTCGATTACCGCCCGCGCCCCAACCAGACGCTGACCCTGGGCACCGGCCTGCGCCGCGAAACCGTGGCCGCCACCCGCTACGACCAGCGCCAGCTTATGCAGGCCGCCTACGGCTACGCCCAGTACGACTGGACGCCCACTGCCCGGCTCAACCTCGTGGGTGGCGTGCGCTACGACGGCCCCAGCCAATACGCGGGCCAGCTGAGCCCCAAGCTGGCGGCGCGCTACCAGCTCAGTTCCTGGCTGGCCCTGCGCGGCTCGGTGGGCCGGGGCTACCGCGCGCCCGATTTCCGGCAGCTGTACCTCAATTTTTCCAATCCGACGGTCGGTTACAGCGTGTTTGGCACCAACCAGGTAGCGGCCAAAGTTGCCCAGCTGGCCGAGCAAGGGCAGTTGGCCACCGACCCGGCCACCGGCCAGGCCATTATCTACCAGTCGGCACTTGCCCAGGCCGGCAGCCTCACTACCGAAAGCTCTGGTGCCACCAACATTGGCTTCTTGCTCGAGCCCAAGCTGCGTAACGAGGCGCTGGGCTACCGGCTCACCGTCAATGCCTTTCGCAACGACCTCAGCAACCTGATTGAAACCACGACGGTAGCACTGAAGAAAAATGGCCAGTCGGTGTTTTCCTACCGCAACGTCACCCGCGCCTATACGCAGGGGCTGGAGCTGGAAAACTCGCTGCGCCTGCCGCTGGGCTTCACGGCGAGCGCGGGCTACCAGTACCTGATTGCCAAGGACAAGTCGGTGGTAGCGGCCCTGGAAGCGGGCCAGGTTTTCCGCCGCGACCCGGCCACGCTCCAAACCGAGCGGGTGCGGGCCGGCGACTACGGTGGGCTCTTCAACCGCTCGCGCCACGCCTGGAACGCCAAGCTTTTCTACGAAAGCCAGCCCCACGGCCTCACTGCCAGCGTGCGCGCCATCTACCGGGGCCGCTATGGCTTTGCCGATAGCAATGCCAATACCATCCTGGATGCCGACAACGAGTACGTGCGCGGCTACCTGCTGCTCAACGTGGCCGCCAGCAAAACCCTCGGTCCCTGGCTGAGCGTGCAGGCCGGCGTCGATAACCTCACCAACTACACCGACTCCGCCTATATCAGTACGCTGGCCGGGCGGCTGCTCTACGCCAGTCTGAGCGTGGAGCTGGGCAAGCGCCCCACCGCGCCGCGCTGATAGCCTGCGCATTGCTTCGAAACCCTTTCACTCGCGGGCTGCAAAGCCCGCGCCACTCTCTCTTTTCTTATGAAAAACTCCTTCCGCCCCGCGCTGCTGCTGGCCGCCGGCACCCTCGCCCTCGCTTCCTGCAAAAAAGATGACGATGCAGCGCCCCTCACGTCCGTAACGCCGGTCACGCCCGCGCAGAGCAAAACGGTGGTCAGCCTCTCGGCCGCCGGCACCACCAGCGCCACCGGCCAGCCCATTCCGGCCCGGCACTACACGTTCTACAGCCTCGCCGACGGTAAGGAAATTGCCTACACCGACTCCAATTCCACGAAGTGGGACGTGGGCTTTCGCGGCACCACCATCCTCATTAACGGCGGCACCAGCGGCCCCGGCCAGGGCGGCGGGCAGCTCTACAGCGGCCTGTTTGCTGACCTGAAAACGGCCCCCACCACCGGCTACGCCGTGGACGCCGCCGCGGGCTTTGCCCTCCCCACCGGCTCGGGCAAGGGCTGGTATACTTATGACGCTACGACGCACCTCGTGAGCCCCATCGCGGGCAAGGTAGTAGCCCTGCGCACCGCCACTGGCAAATACGCCAAGCTGGAAGTGCAGAGCTACTACAAAGACGCCCCGGCCACGCCCAGCGCCACTACGCCCAGCGGCTACTACACCTTCCGCTACATCTACCAGCCCAGCGGCACAGACCTGCAATAGCGGCTGCTGACTACTTATAGCCCTACTTACTAAGCCAAAAACGGCTGTCATGGCGAGCGTAGCGCGGCAATCGCACCCGCACGATGCCCGAACGACTCATCTTGGTGCGATTGCCGCGCTGCGCTCGCCATGACAATCGGGCTTTGACTTAACAAGTAGGGTCAATCAACAAGTAAAAAAGTCCGGCCGTGCGGCGGGTGAGCCGTGGGTTGGTGCGGATAGACCTTGGGAGAGGCTATCCGGCCCGTCGCTCGTGCCGGCACTAATTGCCTTTGCTGCTTACTTATGAAGAAGTTAAATTCCTGGCTGAGCGCCCGTCTGCTGGCCCTCGGTACCTTGTTGCTGAGCACCCTGGCCGCCGCTGCCGCGCCCGCCCCGCGCATCGTGTCGCTGAGCGGTACCATCAGCGAAATCATCTGCGACCTGGGCCGCCAAAGCCAGCTCGTGGGCGTGGACGTGACGAGCACGTACCCCGCCGCGCTCGAAAAGCTGCCCAAAGTGGGCCACAACCGCAACATTTCCGCCGAGGGCGTGCTGGCCCAGAATCCCACGCTCGTTATCGGCACTACCGAGTCGCTCAAGCCCGAGGTGGCCGCGCAGCTCAAGTCGGCCGGCGTGCGCGTCGAGCTGTTCAAGCAAACGTATTCGGTAGAAGGTACCAAGCAGTTAATCAACGACGTAGCCGCCGCCTTCGGGGCCAGCGCCCAGGCCCCGGCCTTGCTCAAAAAGCTGGACACCCAGCTCACGCAGGTGCGCAAGCCAGCCAAGGCACCCAAAGTCCTCTTCATTTACGCCCGGGGCACGGGCACCATGATGGTGGCCGGCCAGGGCACGCAGGTCGAGAAAATCATTCAGCTAGCCGGGGGCCAAAACGCCGCCACCGGCTTCGCCGAGTTCAAGCCCCTCACCGCCGAAGCCCTCGTGGCCGCCAACCCCGACGTGCTATTGCTCTTCGACACCGGCCTGCAGAGCCTGGGCGGCAAAGCCGGCCTGCTGCAAGTACCCGGCATCGCCCAAACCACTGCCGGCCGTACCGGCCGCGTGGTCGAAATGGATGGCCAGCTGCTCACCGGCTTCGGTCCCCGCCTGGGCCTGGCCGCCGCGGAACTAGCCAAGAAGCTTCAGTAAAGCTCGCCAGCAATAGCAACCAACTTCATAACTGTCATGCCCGCCATCGCCGAAAAGCCCATTGCCACTCTTACGCCCGCCGCGCTGCCCACGCGGGAGCGCCGGGCACGAATGCTGCTCGTGGCACTGACCGTACTGCTGGTAGTGGCCATGCTGATTGGCGCGGGTGCGGGCGCGCTTCGCGTGCCGGTAGCCTCCGTGCTGGGCGTGCTGCTGCACAAGCTGGGCCTGAGCACAAGCCTGGCTTTCGAGCCGCAGCAAGAAGCCGTAATATGGGCCATCCGGCTGCCGCGCGTGCTGCTGGCGGTGCTGGTGGGCGCGGCGCTGGGGCTGGCCGGCGCGGCCATGCAGGGCCTGTTTCGCAACCCGCTGGCCGACCCTTCGCTGCTGGGCATTTCGGCCGGGGCCTCGCTGGCGGCGGTGGCAGTTATTGTGCTGGAAGAGAAGTTATTGAAAATGGTGAGCGCCCTGCCCGGCGCGGGTGGCGCGGGGGCCTACGTGCTGCCGCTGGCCGCTTTTGCGGGCGCCTGCGTGGCTACCGTGTTTGTGTACCGCGTGTCGCGGCGGAGCGGGCGGGTGCTGGTGAGCACCATGCTGCTGGTGGGCATCGCCACCAACGGCCTGGCCGGGGCCATCACCGGCCTGTTCACCTACGCCGCTACCGATGCGCAGTTGCGCAGCATCACTTTCTGGGGGCTGGGCAGCCTGGGCGGCGCCACATGGCCCACCATTGCTACGCTGGTTCCTTTCCTGGTGTTACCGCTTTTATTGCTGCCCCGGCTGGGCAAAGCCCTGAACCTGTTGGCGCTGGGGGAGGAGCAGGCGGCGCACCTGGGCCTGCCGGTGGCGCGCATCAAGTGGCAGGTAATCGGCCTCACGACCCTGGCCGTGGGCGCGTCGGTGGCAATGGTGGGCACCATTGGCTTCCTGGGTTTCCTGGTGCCGCACGTGCTGCGGCTGCTCGGCGGCCCCGACCACCGCTTTGTGCTGGCCGCCTCGGCGCTGGGCGGCGCGCTGGTGCTGCTGCTGGCCGATACGCTGGCCCGCACTGCCGTGGCACCCGCTGAGCTGCCCATCGGCATCCTCACCGCGCTGCTCGGGGCCCCGGTCTTCCTGTGGATAGTCATGCGCAACGCCACGAAGATGAGCTAAGGAAGCGGCCATTTTACGTTGGCTACAAAATCTATTTAATCCGTTAAATCTGTGATGCAGGCAATCAACCTCACCTATCAGGTCGGCTCCAAGAAGCTGCTGCAAAACGTCGCCCTCACGGCCCGGCCCGGCGAGTTAATCGCCGTGGTCGGGGCCAATGGCGCGGGTAAGTCTACGCTGCTCAAGCTGCTCAGCGGCGACCTCAGGGCCAGCGCGGGCGAGGTGCTTTTCGAAGACAAAAGCCTGGCCGCCTGGCCGCCCGCTGCGCTGGCGCGCCGCCGGGCGGTGCTCGCGCAGCAGCACACGCTGGCGCTGGCCTTCCAGGTACGCGAACTGGTGTTGCTGGGGCGCTACCCGCACTTTGGCGGCCAGCCCACGGCCCACGATTGGGCGGTAGTAGCCGCCGCCCTCGACCTGGTAGACCTTGGCCACCTGGCTGAGCGCGAGTACCCGACGCTCTCGGGCGGCGAGCAGCAGCGGGCGCAGCTGGCCCGCGTGCTGGCCCAGGTGTGGGAGGCCGAAGGCGGTTTTTTGCTCTTAGATGAGCCCCTTACCGGCCTCGACCTGCGCCACCAGCACCAGACGCTGGCCGTGGTGCGCCAGCTCACCCGGCGCGGCTTTGGCGTGGTGGCTGTGCTCCACGACCTCAACCTCGCCGCCCAGTATGCCAACCAGGTGCTGCTGCTGCACCGGGGCCGCGCCGTGGCCAGCGGCCCGCCCGCCCAGGTCTTCACGCCCGAGTACATTCACCTGGCCTTTGGTATTGAAGTAGACTTGCTTACGCACCCCAGCCTCGGCTACCCGCTCATCGTGCCCACCGTCAGCACTCTTTAAGAAGCGAGCCTAATTGGGCAATTCATAATTTATAACTCATAATTCAAAAGATGTCCGTCCTTCTCGCCTCCGAAACCCTGGCCGACCGCTGGGCCGCCTACCAGCAAGAAAATCCCAAAAGCCGCATCCGCGATGCGGCCCGCACTCTGGGCAGTAGCGAAGCCGCCCTGCTCGCCACCCGTAACACCGGCCAGCCCGATTCGCCGGTAATAGCCCTGGCCGGCGATTTCAAGGAGCTCCTCCAGCAGGTGCCCACGCTGGGCCGCGTGATGGCCCTTACCCGCAACGACAGCGTGGTGCACGAGCGCAAGGGCCCGTACTTGGCTGTATCGTTCCAGGGCCCGATGGGCCTGGTGCTGGGCGAAGACATTGACCTGCGCCTTTTTATGATGCACTGGCAGCACGCCTTTGCCGTGAGCGAGCAGGGCCGCCGTAGCCTCCAGTTTTTCGCCGCTGATGGCGAGGCGCTGCACAAAATCTACGTGCTCGACGGCGAAACCGACGAGCCCGCCTACGAAGCGTTGGTGGCCCGCTTCCGGGCGCACGACCAGCCCGCCGCGCTCGTCACCGGCCCCGCGCCCCAGCCCGCTGCCGAGGCCGCCGATGACACCATCGACGTGGCCGGTTTTCAGGCCGCGTGGCGCGCCATGCAGGATACCCACGCCTTCTTCGGCCTGCTGCGCCAGTTTGGCGTGAGCCGCACCCAGGCCCTGCGGCTGGGGCCGCCCGAGTTGGTGCGCCAGGTAGACATTACGGCCATTGATAAAGCCCTGCGCGCTGCCTCGGCCGATGCCGTGCCGGTGATGATTTTCGTGGCTAGCCGCGGCTGCATCCAGATTCACACCGGCCCCGTGGCGCGCATCGTGCCCACCGGCCCCTGGCTGAACGTGCTCGACCCCGATTTTAACCTGCACCTCAAGCTCGAAGACGTAGCCCAAAGCTGGGTGGTGCAAAAGCCGACCTCCGACGGCATCGTGACTTCGCTCGAACTGTTTGATGCGCAGGGCAATAATATCCTGCTGCTGTTTGGCAAGCGCAAACCCGGCATCCCCGAGCAGGAGACTTGGCGTGCGCTCGTGGCTGGGTTGTAATAGAGTTGAGAGACTAAAATGTCATTCTAATTCTTATAAATTCTGGCATTCTATGTAATGCTGCGCAGAGTTCGTTAGATAAAATACCTGGGTGTCGGTATCCGATAACCTGTTTGGTAGAAGGTGGCCGCGTTGCGGCTTTTCAGACAAGCTACCTATGCTGCCCACTTGGGTAGCGTGGGTAGCCTGTTTGGTATCTGCGCTTAACTTGCGGGCCACAATCCAACCCCTCAACCCATCCACTTTTTGTTTTTCATGTCTAAAATCTCTCGCTACCAGCGGGGCGCGGCGCTGGCCGTGGCGGCGCTGGGCCTGGCCGCCGCTAGCCCGGCACTCGCCCAAACGGGCATCAACCCGGCCAACATCGATAAAGCGGTAAGCCCCTGCGACGACTTCTTTCACTACGCCTCCGGCAACTGGCTGAAAAACAACCCCGTGCCGCCCGCCGAAAGCCGCTGGGGTAGCTTCAACGAGCTGGCCGACCGCAACAACGCCACCCAAAAAGCCATTCTCGAAGAGCTGGCCCGCAACTCGGGCACGGCCGCCAAGGGCACCAACGCCCAGAAAGTAGGCGACTTCTACGCCGCCGCGATGGACACCGTCGCCATCGAAAAAGCCGGCCTGACCTACCTCAAGCCGTACCTCGACCGCATCACGGCCATCAAGACGCTGCCCGAAATGCAGAAGTTTTTGGCCGACCCCAAGGCGCAGGCCGGCAGCGTGTGGTTTAACTCGGGCGTAGGCCAGGACGAGAAAATCAGCACCCAGTACGCGGTGCAGTTTTACCAGGGCGGCCTCTCGCTGCCCAACCGCGACTACTACCTGAAGGACGATGCGCGCTCGAAAAACATCCGCGCTGCCGCCCTCACGTACCTGACCAATACCTTCAAGCGCCTCGGCGACAGCGAAACGCAGGCCGCCGCTAACGCTGCCACCGTCATGCGCATCGAAACGCGCCTGGCCAAGGCCAGCAAGAGCCCAGTGGACCTGCGCGACCCGCAGGCCAACTACAACAAGATGACCGTGGCCCAGGCCACCAAGGAATTCCCGAACCTCAACCTGCCCCTGATGCTGAAGGAAAACCACCTCGGCGCGGCGAAGGAAGTGATTGTGGGCCAGCCCGAATTCCTGAAGGAAGTGAGCACCATGCTCGCCGCCGAGCCCATCGCCGACCAGCAGCAGTACCTGCGCTTTCACCTTGTGAGCAGCGTGACTTCGGCCCTGCCCAAGGCGTATGGCGACGAGGCCTTCCGCTTCTCGCAGGTGCTGAGCGGCGCCAAGCAGCAGCAGCCCCGCTGGAAGCGCATGTTGCGCGCCACCGACGGCGCGCTGGGCGAAGCGTTCGGCCAGCTCTACGTCGATAAAGCCTTCTCGCCCGCCGCCAAGGCCAAGGCCAAGGAGATGATTGAGAACCTGCGCAAGGCCTACGCCGAGCGCATCATGGCCACCGACTGGATGAGCGCCGCCACCAAAAAGGAGGCGCTGGTGAAGCTCAACGCCTTCGTGGTGAAAATTGGCTATCCCGACAAGTGGAAGGATTATTCCAAGCTCAACGTCAACCGCCAGAGCTACTTGCAGGATGTGCTGGCCGCCCGCACCTGGGCCACCGAGGACAACCTCAGCAAATTCGGCAAGCCAATCGACCGCAACGAGTGGGGCATGACGCCGCCCACCGTGAACGCCTACTACAACCCGCCGATGAACGAAATCGTGTTCCCGGCCGGCATCCTGCAAGCCCCGTTCTACGACCCCAAGGCGGATGACGCGGTGAACTACGGCGGCATCGGCGCCGTAATCGGCCACGAAATGACCCACGGCTTCGACGACCAGGGCCGCCAGTACGACTCTAAGGGCAACCTGCGCGATTGGTGGACCAAAGAAGACGGCGACAAATTCAACGCCAAGGCCGCGATGGTCGGCAAGCAGTATGACGCCTTCATGCCCCTCGACTCGGTGCATGTGAACGGCAAGCTCACAATGGGCGAAAACCTGGCTGACCTCGGTGGCCTCACCATCGCCTACCAGGCCTTCCAGAAAACCGCCCAGGCCAAGGCCGGTAAGCAAATCGACGGCTTCACGCCCAACCAGCGCTTCTTCCTGGCCTGGGGCCAAATCTGGCGCACCAACATTCGCCCCGAGGCGGCCCGCCAGCAGGTTCTCACCGACCCGCACTCCCCGGCCCAGTTCCGCACCAACGGCCCGCTCATGAACATGCCCGAGTTCTACCAGGCCTTCGGCTGCAAGCCGACGGACAAAATGGAGCGCCCCACCGCCGAGCAAGCCCGCATTTGGTAGCACAGTAGCGCGGACTTTTAGTCCGCAAGTGCTAGTGTTACTACGCGCGGACTGAAAGTCCACGCTACAAAAAACCCGCTCCGCTTACGGAGCGGGTTTTTTCGTGGGGAATTTTTTGCGCCCGCGCCCGCCTTTACTTCGGCGTGATGCAACCGTAAAGCGGCGGTTACATCTATTAGCGCTACGTTCACCCCTCTGCCTTTTCTCCTAACCAATCTCTTCTATGTCCTCCCTTACCATTTCGCGGCTGGCGCTGGCCACGCTGGGCCTCGGCACGCTGGCTGCTACCACCGCGTTCGGGCCGCCGGCCCAGCGCACCTCGCCGCCCCAGAAGGGCGTGGGTATCAACCTTGCTAATATCGACCAGTCGGTGTCGCCGTGCGAGGATTTTTACCACTACGCCAATGGCAACTGGCTGAAAAGCAACCCCGTGCCGGCCGCCGAAACCCGCTGGGGCGCCTTCAACGAGCTGCAAGACCGCAACCAGTCGGTAGAAAAGCGCATCCTGATGAAGGCCGCCGCCGACCGCACCGCCAAAGCCGGCTCCAACGAGCAGAAAGTGGGCGACTTCTACGCCGCCGCGATGGACTCGATGGGCATCGAAAAGGCTGGCCTCAAGTACTTGCAGCCGCGCCTCACCCAGATTAACAGCCTTAAAAGCCTGGGCGATGTGCAGAAATACATGGCCGACCCCAAGTCGTTTGGTACCGGCTGGTACAGCTTCGGCGTGAGCCAGGACAGCAAAAACAGCACCCAGTACGCCGTGCGCATGGGCCAGGGCGGCCTGGGCCTCGGCGACCGCGACTACTACCTGAAGGACGACGGCCGCTCGAAGACCATCCGCGCCGCCTACAAAACATACATGACCAGCGTGTTTCAACTGCTGGGCGATGCCCCGGCCCTGGCCGCCACCAACGCCGATGCTGTGCTGGCCCTCGAAACCAAGATGGCCGAGGCCAGCCGGGGCCGCGTGGACCTGCGCGACCGCATCAAGAACTACAACAAGGTAACCGTGGCCCAGGCCACCAAAGACTACCCCAACCTGAACCTGCCGCTGGTGCTCAAGGAGAGCGGCCTGAGCAGCGCCCAGGACCTCATCATCGGCCAGCCCGAGTACCTGGCCGCCGCCAACACCCTGATGGCCAATACCCCCATCGCCGTGCAGCAGCAGTACCTGCGCTGGCACCTGGTGGAGGGCGTGACCTCGGCCCTGCCCAAAGCCTACGGCGACGCCAGCTTCCGCTTCACGCAGGTGCTCACCGGCGCCAAGCAGCAGCAGCCCCGCTGGAAGCGCGCCCTGCGCGCCACCGACGGCGCGCTAGGGGAGGCCTTCGGCCAGCTCTACGTGGATGAGGCATTCTCGCCCGCCGCCAAGGCCCGCGCCAAGGAGATGGTCGAAAACCTGCGTAAGGCCTACGCCGAGCGCATTATGGCCACCGACTGGATGAGCGCCGACACCAAGAAGGAGGCCATCCAGAAGCTCAATGCCTTCGCCGTCAAAATCGGCTACCCCGATAAGTGGAAGGATTATTCGAAGCTGAAAATCACCCGCGAGAGCGCGCTCCAAAACCTGTTTGCCACCGCCGAGTGGCGCTCCGAGGACAACCTCAAGAAGTTCGGCAAGCCGATTGACCGCACCGAGTGGGGCATGACGCCGCCCACCGTGAATGCGTACTACAACTCGAGCATGAACGAGATTGTGTTCCCGGCCGGCATCCTCCAGCCCCCGTTCTACGACCCCAAGGCGGATGACGCGGTGAACTACGGCGGCATCGGCGCCGTAATCGGCCACGAGATGACGCACGGCTTCGACGACCAGGGCCGCCGCTCCGACGCCAAGGGCAACCTGCGCGATTGGTGGACCAAGGAAGACAACGAGAAATTCACGGCCAAGGCCGATATGGTGGGCAAGCAGTACGACGCCTTCTCGCCCCTCGACTCGGTGCATGTGAACGGCAAGCTCACGATGGGCGAAAACCTGGCCGACATCGGCGGCCTCACCATCGCCTACCAGGCCTTCCAGAAGACGCAGCAGGCCAAGGTCGGCCAGAAAATCGACGGCTTCTCGCCCAACCAGCGCTTCTTCCTCGGCTTTGCCCAAATCTGGCGCGCCAACCAGCGCCCCGAGGCCCTGCGCCAGCAAATCCAGACCGACCCGCACTCGCCCGGCATGTACCGCACCAACGGCCCGCTCATGAACATGCCCGAGTTTTACGAAGCCTTCAGCTGCAAAGACGGCAACAAGATGGTGCGCGCTACCGCCGACCGCTCGCGCATTTGGTAAGCTTTTTGCAACCCGCTTAAACGACAAAAAGCCTGGCCGTATTGGTCAGGCTTTTTTTGTGGAGCTAGAGGCCTCCGTGCCTAAAGCCGAAGAATACGTTGGCGCTTGCGTCATAGCAAACGGTCCAATAGTCTGGGCCAGCATCAAAAACCTTTTCGTGCCATTGCAGCCAAAAAGCGTCGACCAGGTAAGCCTTAATGAACGTAATATGCAAGCAAGCGTGATTAAGGCTGTTGTAAAACCCAAAATACTGCCGCTTATACTGTGGCAATTGCTTTTTAATTGACTGTGGATAGGTTTCGTAGCCAGGTGATTCAGGCTCCGAATTAATACGACTTAAGTCAACAGTAGCCAGGGCAGATTCTACACTGTCAACTTGCTGGGTAGTGGGAGTAAATCGGCCCGGGGAGCAAAGAACGGCATCATCAAGGGCCGCCGCCGCCGGAAAGATGGCACAATCGGCTTTGGGTAGCTGGTAATGCTGGGCCTCCATGAAGGCCGGTACGGGGTAGCGATGCACCTGCGCGGCTGCGGGCAACGCCAGCGCACTGCTGGCTAGCAGGCTGAGAAGCAAAAGGCGCATAACGTAGCTCGGGGAAAGGTGAGGCCGCAAGCTAGCCCTGCGGCGGCCGGCGGCCAAAGGCATAGTCGGCCAGGTCGGTGGGGTAGTAGGGCAGGGGGCGCAGGGCCGCGTCGTCGGCGCTCAGGCCGTAGGCCACGGCGGCGGCTTCCCAGCACCAGTAGCCTCTGAAGCCGGCGCTGTCCTGGCGGTGGGCGTGGATGTTGTACCACACGGTATCGAGGCTCTCGTACCAGGCGGCCAGAAACCCCTGAAGCACGGTACTTTGGATATCGCGCGGGGCCTGGATGGCGTCGCGCAGGCGGGCGTAGGTTTTGGGAAAGAGCAGGCGGGTGGTGGCCGGGCGCTGGGGTAGGCGGCGGCCGATAAGCCACTCAAGAATATAATCCTGCCCGCTGGCCCCGATAGCCGTTACTAGGCGCTGGAAAACGGCCGTTTCGACGTGCAGCAGCAGGCCCAGCGAAACGAGCGTGAGCGCCTGCATGTACTCATCCTGCTCCCCGTTGAAGAAGAACTCCTCGGCCGCCGGATGCGCCTTATAAGCTTCCAGGGCATCGACCAGGGCGAGCAGGTCGGGCCTCAGGTCTTCGATAGGATAGCCGCGGGAATATTTAAGGGATAGCAAAGAATACCGTTCGGAAAATAGACTGAAGAGAAGTATCTCAGGTTTGAGAACGGACGCATCAGTAAGTAGAACTGAAAATTCTGCTATTGTCTCGTTGACAAAACTTATTTCTTCATCAAAAAAACCAGTTGTCAGCAACGGCTCTCTTTTAGAGGCGATATTCATCGAATGGAAGTAGTTTAAAGAATGACCTTTTCTATCAGAGTGCCAGTAGGAGTTATCTTATGGATGCGTTTTTCAACACGACCCAGGGCCATTGCTACCACAATTCTCCTAGCCTCACTTTTACCAACAGCCTTCCGTAGCCGGTCGCTGCCTAAAATCCAGGCATCACTCATTTGTAATCCATCCTGGGTCATGCCCAGCGTGGAGGTATTATACTTAGCCTCGGTGATGATGTAGTCAGGGGGCGGATTTATATGCCTCCACACGCCGTCTAGGCCATTGCCGCGCGCCGTGCCGCCCGGCGGCGGTGGGGTTGCCAGGCCGCCGTCGTTAAGCTTATCATGATGCTGCGCCAGCATGTAGGCGTCGCTGATGTGTTCCCCGTACACGCCTTTCTCAGAATTGTTGGCCAGGGCCGGGGGCTTGGTGGGGGCCGGGGCTTCTACTTTAAGCAAGCGTTTGGGGGCGGGCAGGGCGGCGGCCGCCAGGTGCCGGGTTTCGTCGCCGAGCATGCGGGCGCGGCGGCGCACCTCCTCGGGGGCGGCCCAGGGCAGCACCGAGTGGCACTCCACGGTCACGCCGTCCAGGGTGAGGGCCGCCGCCGTGAGGTGCAGCGTCAGCACCTCGCTGGGCCAGCGGGTGGCCGCGTCGCCGGGGGCAAAGCGCCCGCGGTAGCCCACGCAGTAGGCCGCCTGAATGTGCAGCCGGTGCAGCACCTGCTTGGTCAGCGGGTGAAGCTGCACCAGCTCCGAGTGGGCGCGCTGCTACGAGTCGAACATATACGCCACCAGGCGGGCGTCTTCGTCGGCGGCATCGAGCACCAGCTCCACCCGCAGCGGGCGCACCGTGGTGCTGGGCCGGCCCAGGGCATCTACCTGCTGCGCAAAGCCGTAGCGCGCCTGGAGCGGGGCGTAGGCCCGGCCCTGAAACGTCCAGGTAGCCAGCGGGTCGTTGGAAGTAGCCATATAGCCGGGTAGGGTAAGCGGCAAATATAGCCGGCTGGCTGTTAGCCCGGCCCGCTGGGCCTGCCGGGCGGGCCGCCCTATCTTCCCGCCCCATTTGCCCCACCCCGCCATGCCCCTATCTCTTTCCGAGCTAAAAGACCGCGCCATTCGCTTTGCCCAGGAGTGGCAGGGTGCCGGCGACGAGCGCGCCGACGCCCAGTCGTTTTGGATAGACTTCTTCCACGTTTTCGACGTGAAGCGCCGCCGGGTGGCCGCCTTCGAGGTGCCCATCAAAAAGGCTGATGGCAAGCAGGGCTTCATCGACCTGCTCTGGAAAGGCACGCTGCTGGTGGAGCATAAAAGCCGGGGCCGCAGCCTCGACCGCGCCGGGCAGCAGGCCCGCGACTACTTCCCCGGCCTGCTCGACCACGAGCTGCCCAGGTACATCCTTGTCTCCGACTTTGCCCGCTTCCGGCTCTACGACCTCGACGAGGGTACCGAGCACGAGTTTGGGCTGGCCCAGCTGCACGAAAACCTGCACCTCTTCGCCTTCCTCACCGGCTACCAGAAGCGCACCTACCGCCCCGAAGACCCCGCCAATATCCGGGCCGCCGAGCTGATGGGCGAGCTGCACGATGCCCTGTTGCAAGGCGGCTACCACGGCCACAAGCTAGAGGTGCTGCTCGTGCGCATCCTCTTCTGCCTCTTTGCCGAAGACACGGCCATCTTCGAGAAAAACGCCTTCCAGGAATTTCTTGAAATGCACACACGGGAGGACGGCTCCGACGTGGGTACCCGGCTGGCCGAGTGGTTTTCGGTGCTCGACCAGGCCCCCGCCACCCGGCAGCGCTCGCTGCCCGCCTACCTGGCCCAGCTGCCCTACGTCAACGGCTCCTTGTTTACGGAGTTTTTTCCATTTCCGAGCTTCGACGCGGCCCTGCGGCAGCAGCTTATCCGGTGCACGTATTTCGACTGGTCGCGCATTTCGCCCGCCATCTTCGGCTCGCTCTTTCAGTCCGTCACCGACCCCGTAAAGCGCCGCAACCTGGGCGCGCACTACACCTCGGAGGCCAATATTCTCAAAGTCATCCAAGGCTTGTTTCTGGATGAGCTGCGCCAGGAGCTGGCCACCGCCGGCCAGAGCCGCCCCAAGCTCGACGCCCTGCACCGCCGCCTCGAACGCCTGCGTTTCCTGGACCCCAGCTGCGGCTGCGGCAATTTTTTGGTCGTCACCTACCGCGAGTTGCGCCTGCTGGAGCAGGAAATCCTGGAGCGCCTGCTGGCGCCCCAGCTCGCCACCGGCCAAACCGTGGACCTCGCGCTCTACACGCGGCTGCAAGTGAGCCAGGCGCACGGCATCGAGATTGAGGAATTCCCGGCCCGCATTGCCGAAGTAGCCATGTGGCTCATGGACCACCAACTCAACCTGCGGCTGTCGGTAGCCTTTGGCAACTTATTTACGCGCTTCCCACTTACGCGCACCGCCAAGATTGTCCAGGGTAATGCCTTGTTGCTAGATTGGGCAGAAGTCCTGAACTTGCACGATTTTTCAACAACTAATAAAACGCACGGACGCACGGACGCACGGACGCACGGACGCACGGACGCACGGACGCACGGACGCACGGACGCACGGACGCACGGACGCACGGGATACCTACGTACTAGGCAATCCGCCCTTCATTGGGCAACATTTGCAAACTCAAAAGCAAAAAGCAGAAATGGCGGTCCTCTTTCAAGGGGTCAATTCTGCCGGGGCGTTAGACTATGTAGCAGCTTGGTTTTTGAAAGCTGCCCAGCTGATGCAGAGTGCTGTTGTTAAAACGGCCTTCGTTAGTACTAATTCCATCACGCAGGGCGAGCAAGTGGGTATTCTATGGAATGAACTTCTAACTAAATACCACGTCAAAATTCAGTTTGCCCATCGTACATTCAAGTGGAGTAATGAAGCGCGTGGCAACGCAAATGTGTTTTGCGTTATTGTCGGCTTTGGGCTGCAAGAGCCTAATCCGGCTGTGCTAAATGATTACGCTACTCCGCGCTCCGAGGCGCAACGGCGTAAGGTGTCACACATCAATCCGTATTTAATAGATGCTGAGGATGTAGTAGTTTCGAACCGAAGTAAACCGCTTTCTGCCGTACCACCAATGCTTTGGGGTAGCAAGCCTACCGATGGTGGACACTTGATTTTATCGGATGAGGAGAAAGAAGAATTGGTGGCTACAGAGCCTGAAGCTACAAAATTTATTCGGCAGTATGTGGGCGCGCAAGAGTTTATTCACAATCAACGACGCTGGTGCTTGTGGCTGGTTGATGCTTCGCCTGCTGACCTCAAAGCGCTACCCAATGTAAGGCAGCGAGTAGAAGCCGTGCGGCGGTTTAGGTTGCAAAGTGTGGCCGCCAGCACACGGGATTTTGCAATCTTCCCTACGTTGTTTCGTCAACGGGCACAGCCTACTAGCGATTACTTAATAGTCCCGCTGGTATCATCCGAAAGTCGGCGGTACATTCCCATTGGTTTTATGTCGCCTACTGTAGTGGCATCTAATCTGTGTAGTTTAATTCCAAACGCAACGCTGTACCTATTTGGAATAATTACATCGGAAATGCACATGGCTTGGATGCGGCAAGTTTGTGGTCGCCTTAAGAGTGACTTCCGCTATTCGGGAACCCTCGTCTACAACAACTTCCCCTTCCCCCACAGCCCCACCCCTAAGCAAACTGCCGCCGTCGAAGCCGCCGCACAAGCAGTGCTGGCAGCGCGGGCCGAGTTTCCGCAGGAGAGCCTGGCTACCCTCTACGACCCGCTCACGATGCCGCCGACGCTGGTGCGCGCCCACGCCACCCTCGACCGTGCCGTGGATGCCTGCTACCGCACCGCCGCGTTCCCCACTGAATTGAGCCGGCTGGAGTTTCTGTTTCAGGCCTACCGGCAGTTGCAAGCGCCCTTGCTGCCCGCCCCGGCGCCCAAGGCCAAGCGCACTCCACGCCGTCCTGGCTAGCCTCTTCTAAGCTAGCCTTGCTGCCTCACGTAATAAGTAAGCGGAAATCTGGTATTTTTTATTACCCACAAAAAAGCCCGGCCCTCGGTGAAGAAGGTCGGGCTTTTTCCGCTACAGCCAGAAGCCTTGCGGCCTCGTTTCCGTAACTGCGTTGGCTGAAAAAAAGTTTGCTCGCGTTACCGTCTTCGTGCTACGCTACTGGCTGGTACTGCTATTGGGCTGGCCGGCCGGCCCGCTATAATGCAAATGTGGCCGCCCGGCCCGAACTTCGGGGCTGCCGGGCCGCCTGCCGTGGGGCAGCGCGCCGGTTTCCTTTTCCTATGAAAAAATTACTTCTGAGCCTGGGGCTGGCGGCCGTGCTGCTGGGGCCGGCCGCCCCGGCGGCGAATGCCTGGGGCATTTTGGGGCACCGCGTTATCACGCAGGTGGCCATCTATCAGTTGCCAGCCAGCATGCAGGCCTTCTACTTTCGGCACATGGCCGAGCTAGTGCGCCTGAGCAACGCTCCCGACGAGCGCCGCGCCCAAGACCCCGCCGAGGCGGCCAAGCACATCATTCGCCTGGACCACTACTCCGAGGATAACCCCTTTGCTAAGGTGCCGCGCGAGTACGAAGAGGCAGCGGCCAAGTTCTCGGCCGATACGCTCAAAAAATACGGCACCGTGCCCTGGACGGTGATGGACACCAAGCAGCGCCTGGTCGAAGCCTTTCAGCAGCGCGATACCACGGCCATCATCAAGTACTCGGCCGAGCTGAGCCACTACACCGCCGATGCCTTCGTACCGCTGCACACCACCGTCAACTCCGACGGCCAGCTCTCGGGCCAAAGCGGCCTCTACAACCTCTGGGAAAGCCAGCTGCCCGAGCGCTTTCTAAAAGATTATAAGCTGGATGGTGAGGAGGGCAAGGTGCTGAAAGACCCGCTGGCCGCCATCTGGGGGGCTATCCAGGGCAGCTACGGCTTCCTCACCGCTACCTACGACCTGGAGGCCAAAACCGCCAAGCGCTTCACGCCCCAAACCAAGTACACCTACGCCCACCGCTTTGGCCGCACCCAGCGCCGTTACTCCGACGCCTTTGCCGATGCCTACGAGAAGGAAGTGGGCGGCATGGTGGCCTTCCGCCTCAAGGGCGCCTCACCGATGGTGGCTTCTATGTGGCTCACCGCCTGGCAGGAAGCCGGCCGCCCCGACCTCGGTGCCCTCATGGCCCCCGCTAAGCTCGGCAAGGACGAAAAAGACCAGCTAACTACCCAGCTCAAGGCCTGGAAGGGCAACGCCCTGGCCCAGGAGCAGCTGCTGCTGGCCCAGCAAAAGGAGCAGAAAGTCATCGCCGCCGACGATATCCAGGCCGCCGACGGCGAGGCCGCCCCACCGCCCCCGCCCGAGCCCGTGGCCCCGGCAGCGCCCGGCGCGCCGGCGGCCCCCGCCAATACTGCGCCCGCCAGCAAGCTCAAGGTGAAAACCAAAGGCGCTACCGGCACCGACAAACAAAAGACCAAATCCCCCGGCTTTACCTGGTAGGGCCTGCCCAGCCCAGGCGCGTAGACTACAAGGGTTTTCAAAACCTTTGTAGTCTTTGTCGTTTAGCCATTTTTGGCCAAAGCCCGTTTCTTCCCGACTATGCTGCATCAGGTAACTAAACTGCTATTTCCGGCGGCGCTGCTGGCCGCGCTGGCCGCCTGCGGCCCGGCCGACCAGCCCACCACCACTGCCCCGCCACCCAAGCCCGCGCCGCCCGGCCCCGATATTGCGGCCCTCACCGACAGCACCGCGCCGGCCGCGCTGCTCGCCTACGGCCGCCAGTACCCCGGCTCGGAAGTGCTGTTTAAAACCCGTCTGGGCAACATCCGGGTGCGGCTCTTCGACGACACACCCGTGCACAAGGCCAATTTTCTGCTGCTGGCCCGGCGCGGGGTGTTCGACGAGACGGTGTTCAACCGCGTGGTCAAAGGCTTTGCCGTGCAGGGCGGCCAAACGAGTGGCGTGCGCAGCATTCACCTGCGCCGCTACCGCCTGCCGCCCGAGTTTCGGCCCCAGCACTTCCACGTGAAAGGCGCGCTGGGCATGGCCCGCTACGACGACGATAAAAACCCCAGCCACCTGTCGTCCAACACCGATTTTTACTTCGTGGTGGGCGAAAAGCTCACGCCCTACCAGAGCCGCGCCGCCGCTGGCCGGCCCCTCACGCCGGCCCAGGTGCAGGCCTACGCCACCAAGGGTGGCGTGCCCTCGCTCGATGGCAAGTATACCGTCTTCGGCGAGGTAATCGAGGGCCAGGACGTGGTCGATAAAATCAACCAGGTGAAGGTGGACCCGCAGGACAAGTGGCCCATCGAAGACGTAACTATGAAGGTGGAGGTAGTAAAATAAAGATAGCTGGCCGCCGGCCGGTGGTAGCCAACCTTCGCACAGCTTATTCAGCACGTATGCAGCCCCCGGAAATCGAGCCCCCGCCAGAATTACGGGAGCGTATCAAATGCTTTTGGCACACCAGCCTGGATTTTGGGGCATCGCCCGCCAGCTTTGAGGTGCTGCCCGATGGCTACGCGGAGATTATTTTCCATTTCGGCAGTGCCTGTAGCGTGGCCGCGCCGGGCGGCTTGCGGCCGTTGCCATCGCCATTTTTGATGGGGCTGCTCAACCAGCCGGTGCGGCTGCACGCGCAGGGCCGGCTGGCGGTCATCGGCATTCGCTGCTACCCCTGGGCGGTGTTTGACCTGCTGGGGCTGCCGGCTGGCAGCGACGGGTTGCGCATCCTGGCGCACCCCATTGCCGAGCTGCAAGCGGCGCTGAGCCAGCAAATGCAGGCGGAAAATGTAGCGGCCGCGCTGGCTCTGGTACAGGCGTATTTCCTGGCGGCCCAGCGGGAGCCGCCGGCCGCCGCCGGGCTGCTGGGCAAAGCGGGCGGCGCGATGCGGGCGGCCCACGGCACGCTGCCCGTGAGCCAGGTAGCGGCGGCGGCCCACGCCACGGTGCGCACCCTGGAGCGGCAGTTCAAGCATTCCTCGGGCCACACGGTAAAAGATGTGTCGGGCCTGATGCGCTTTGAGCAGGTGCGCAACCACCTGTGGCTGACGCCAGGTACCAGCCTGGCCGGCCTGGCCCAGGCGCTGGGCTATGCCGACCAGGCGCACTTGAGCCGGGAATTCAAGCGCTACAGCGGCACCACGCCCGCCGCCTTCGCCCGGGCCGCCAAGGGGCAGCAGCAGGCGGCCAGCCCCGATTTTGTCGCGTTTGTACAAGCCTGACGCGGGAGCATTCCAGAATTTTGTGCTGCAAATCAGACGCTGCAAAAGCAGCCCCAAGCAGTATGCAATCCGCTCCAAATCAGGAAATTCACGATGTTATTATTGCCGGTGCGGGGCCGGTCGGGCTATTCCTGGCTTGCGAGCTGGCCCTGGCCGGCTGCTCCGTGCTATTGCTGGAAAAGGCCGCGCGCCCGCACTCGCCCCTAAAGCAGCTGCCCTTCGGGCTGCGGGGGCTGAACGCGCTATCGGTGGAGGCGCTCGACCGCCGGGGGCTACTCCCGGAATTGGCGGCGCCCCAGCAGCCTCAGCACCGGCAGGCGGCCCCCGGCGGCTTGGGTGCGAAGCCCCGGGCGGGCGGGCACTTCGCCGGTATTCAGTTTAGCGAGGGCGATATTGATGCCAGCCAGTGGCCGTATCGCCTGCCGGGCTCCCCCGCAGTGCAGCTATTCTCGGAGCTGGCTGAGCTGGAAACGGTGCTGGCGCGCCGCGCCACTACCCTGGGCGTCAGTATCAGGCGCGGGCTAGCCATCACGGGCGTTGAGCAAACGGCGGCCGGCGTGACGGTGCAGGCCGGCGAGCAGGCGCTGCAAGGGCAGTGGCTGGTGGGCTGCGATGGCGGCCGCAGTGCGGTGCGCAAGCTGGGCGGCTTCGAGTTTGCGGGCACCGAACCTGAGTTTACTGGCTACACGGCCCAGGTAGACCTGGCCGACCCCGAGCAGCTGCGCCCCGGCCGCCACGTAACGCCCACCGGCATGTACATGCAGTCGCAGCCGGGCTACCTCATCCTGCAGGATTTTGACGGCGGGGCTTTCCACGGTGCCGGGCAGCCCATCACGCCGGAACACCTGCAGGCGCTACTCCGCCGCATCTCGGGCACCGATGTCACCATCCGGGCGCTGCACCTCGCCACCACCTGGACCGACCGGGCCCGCCAGGCTACCCGCTACCGCCACGGCCGGGTGCTACTGGCCGGCGACGCCGCGCACATCCACTCCCCGCTGGGTGGCCAGGGCCTCAACCTGGGCCTGGGTGATGCCCTCAACCTGGGCTGGAAACTCGCTGCTACCCTCAAGGGCCAGGCCCCGGCTGGCCTGCTCGACAGCTACCACGCCGAGCGGCACCCCCTGGGGGCGCAGGTGCTGGACTGGTCCCGCGCCCAGGTGGCCCTCATGCAGCCTGGCCCCGCCGCTCGCGCCCTGTACGCCATCGTCCGCGACCTGCTGCATACCCGCGATGGTGCCACGTACGTGGCCGGCCGGGTGTGGGGCCTTGCCACGCGCTACGACCTCGGGGGCACCCACCCGCTGGTTGGTCACAGCGCGCCCAATTTTGAGTTGGAGGACGGAAGGACGTTGGGAGAGTTGCTGCGCGGCGGCCGCGGGCTGCTGCTTGATTTCAACGGGAATACTACCCTTAAAGCGCTGGCTAGCGAGTATGGTAGCCAACTGCACTACGTAGCAGGCCGCGCAAAAGAGCAGCTAGGTCTGTGCGCAGCCCTGATACGCCCGGATGGCTTTGTCGCCTGGGCGGCCAGTAGCCAACCCGATGGTAGAGAGTGCCAGCAGGCCGCCGCTCGCTGGTTTAGTGCTAATACAAAGGGATAGTACGTAACCTGGATAGTTGCTTAAAAAGCGACAGCCCCCAACAATGTCGTGCTGAGCTTATCAAAGCACGACATTGTTGGGGGCCGCTCAACGGTAGCTAAGTCAGCCTAGCGGTACGCTTTCAACTCCTTTTCCAGCCCCAGCTTCTTGGCGATGTCGGCAAACATCATGGGGTCGAAGTCATCCTCGCCGGGCGAGTTGAGCTGCGGCTCTTCCTCTAGTACGGGGTAGGGAACGCCCTTTTTAGCGCCCTGCACCACGGTCAGCTCGGAGCCGTCTTCGGGGTGCTTGCCGTTCCAGATGAGGCCGGCTTCCATGTAGGCATTGGGCGAGAAGGTGTACAGCTCGCGGTGCAGGCCATGCTTCATAAATGCGCGCGCCTCGGGAAATGCCTTGTTCGAGAGGTTGGGCACGGGCATGAGCTTTTTCACGTCTACGCCGGTCAGCTTTTCGAGGGCCAGGGCATAAGCGTATACGTGCAGGCCGCCGCGCACCAGCAGGTAGCCCACCATCGTGCGGGCGCAGGGGTCGGTTATCATCTCGTACACCCGCATCTTGTTGGCGCGGGCGCCGCACTCCAGGAAGAAGTTGTGGAGCAGGTCGAGCCGCAGGTTGCCGGAGCTGAACACGTTGTCGCCGGTCCAGGGGCGGCCCAGCGAATCCTGGGGCAGCGCGGCCTGGCCGCTGGCAATGAAGTGGTGGGTATTGCGGGCATCTGCGGCGCCGGCCAGCGGGGCGGGCACGGGGTCGGTGCCGCGCTTGGTGGTGCCGGTCAGCAGTAGGTTGATGGCGTAGCTGACGGCCTCAATGTGCGAATATTCCTCCGCCGCAATCGCCGATGTGAGCGCGTAAAATGGGCGGAGCCGGTCGCGTCCCCGAAAATTGAACGACTGGAACGTGTAGTTCATCAGCGTGCTCATCTCCCCAAACTTGCCCCCCAGCAGCTCCTGAATGGCAGCCGCATCATTGGCCGATGGATGCTTGGGGGTAGGCAAGTCGAGGGCGAGCTCATCGAGGCGCAGTATCATAGGCGAGGTGGAAAAGGAGGTAGTAAAAAAGAGAACGCCGGCCCTTCTGTCAAGGAGAGCCGGCGTTCGTATACGGAGCTGCTAAAGGTTGGGCTAATTACTAACTAATTGACTTTTAATGGTTATTGTTGAGATTGCGCCGTAACTAACACAGCTGCCGACTACTTTTTAATCCTGCGCTTCGGGTTAACTTTTTGCAAAAAGCTGGTCGCCGCTTGCCACCACCCGAAGAGTAACCTGGGCCGCTCGCCAACCTAAATCGGCTAGCCCCGGTGCCTAATTATTGACGTACACGGTGCCCTCCTTCATCACGAAGCGGGGCCGCATCAGCGTGGTAATATCCTGCAAGGGGTTGCCCTCCACGGCCACGATATCGGCGTAGCGGCCCGCTTCGAGGGTGCCCAGGTTTTGGGCGTCGCCGAGCAGAGCGGCGGCGTTGAGCGTCGCGGTGCGAATGGCGTCGAGCGGCGACATGCCTGCCTCCGTCATGTAGCCAAACTCACGGGCGTTCTGGCCGTGGCGAAATACGCCTGCATCGGTGCCAAAAGCTACCTGCACGCCCTGCTTGATGGCCCGCCCGAAGGTGCCCTGCATCTGGGTGCCCACGCTCAGCGCCTTGGCCGCGATAACCGGCGGAAAGTAGCCGGGGTGCTGCCGCGTGGTATCGGCCACCGACTTGCCGGCGATGAGCGTGGGCACGTACCAGGTGCGGTTTTTGGCCATTAGCTGAATCGCCTCCGCGTCCATCAGCGAGCCGTGGTCGATGCTCGTGACGCCCGCCCGGATGGCCCGCTTAATGCCCTCCGCGCCGTGCGCGTGGCAGGCCACGGGCAGGCCCAGGTCGCGGGCAGTTTGCACCACGGCCCTTATTTCTTCTTCGGTATACTGCGCGCCGGTGCCGTCCTTGCTCAGGTCAAGCACGCCGCCGGTGCTGGCGATTTTGATGAGGTCGGCCCCGCGCCGAAACTGCTCGCGCACGGCCTGGCGGCACTGCTCGGGGCCGTTGGCCACGCCCTCGGCCGGGCCGGGGTTGAGCTTCTCCATCAGGTAATCGCTGAGGCCGTCGGTAGGGTCCATGTGCCCGCCGGTGCTCGAAATAGCCACCCCCGCCGAGTAGATGCGCGGCCCCGGCACCAAGCCCTGGGCTACGGCCTTGCGCAGGGCCGTGTTCACGCCCGAGCCGCCGCAGTCGCGCACCGTGGTGAAGCCGGCCCGCAAGGTAGTCAGGGCATTAGCCCCGGCGCGGTAGGCAATGTCGGCCGGGTTCAGCGTAAACTGCTCGGTGAAGGAAGCGCGGCTGGGCGACGCCTCCAGGTGCACGTGGCAGTCGATGAGGCCGGGCAGCACGGTGCGGTTTTCGAGGTTGATAACCTGGTCCTGGGGCGAGCTGGCGGCGGTGTAGCCAGCCTGCACGGCCTCAATGCGGCCCTGCGCCACTACCAGGGTTTGCTGGGCCAGCAGCCGCCCGGTGCGCACGTCGAGCAGGCGGCCGCAGTGCAGCAGCGTTTTCTGGGCAAAGACGGCTGGCCCACTCAGGCCGAGCGTGGTGAGGAGCAGGAGCGTGCGAGTAGCGTAGCGCATAAGAAGCAGGAAAGCTGGCGGGCGAAAAATGACCCGCAAGCTACGCGCTTGCCCGCTATGCCCCGTACCCGACTAGGTTTATTCGTGCGCCGAGCTACCAACGTGCTGCTGAGCGGCATCGTGCTTGGCCATCGGCTGGAGGCGGTTGAGCAGCTCGGTCAGCTGCTGATAGATATAGTCGGCGGCCTGCTGGCGCATGGCGCTGGCATCGCCCTTGAGCAGCACCCGGTACTCATGGGCGTGCCCGTCGATGAGGATAGTGACGAAAACGGTGCCTACCGGCTTGTCGGGCGTGGCCGAGGGGCCGGGGCCGCAGAGGCCGGTTACGGCCACGCACACGTCGGCCTGCGGCAGGCGCTCGTGCAGGCCCAGCGCCATTTCGTTGGTGGTTTGCTGGCTTTCGGCCGAGTATACCTCGATGGTTTCGGGGCGCACGCCCAGCAGCTTTTGCTTGGCCAGCGCGTGGTAGGTCACCACCGAGCCCAGCAGCACGTCGCTCACGCCTTCGGCGGGGGCGAGCTGCGCGGCTACCAGGCCGCAGGTGCAGCTTTCGGCCAGGGCCAGCGTGAGCTTATACTGTAGAAAAAGCTTGACGAGCGGGGTGCAGTCGGCGGAAAAGGGGGCGGATTTCATAGAGCAGAGGTAAGCCGAGTGGGCGGGTAGACGGCCGAAGCTACGTAGGTTGCAGGGCCTAATGTTACGGCGGAGCCAGCGTGGCTGCTGCGCCCAAAAATGAATTTTTGCAGCCCAAAGCCTACGTTTGTGTCCATAAGGGCCGGGATATTCTCCGGCTTACTCTTCCCCAACTTCCGCGTTTATGACAACCCAGCAAGACTTTGAGGCCGCTGCCCAGCGCGCCCAGCAGCTGCCCGCCAAGCCTTCCAACACCGTGTTGCTTCAGCTGTACGCCTTATATAAGCAAGCTACCGACGGCGACGTGACCGGCCCGCGCCCCGGCGGCTTCGACTTCAAGGCCATTGCCAAGTACGACGCCTGGCATCAGCTGGCTGGCCTCAGCAAAGACGCCGCTCGCCAGCAGTACGTGGAGCTAGTGACCGAACTGGCAGGATAAAGTCAGTTATCAATCATCAGTTATCAGTTATCATCAGGTAGAAAATGGTGGTGTTAACTGGCCTTACCTATAGATTACTGTTAACTGATGACTGATAACTGAAAAAATGGATATTTCTCGCAAAAAGCTGAGCTACCCGCTTGCGCCGGCCCTGCGCCAGTACCTGCGCGATTACGACCGCGAGGCCCCGCTGCCGGTGACGTACGCCGATTTGCTGCGCTTTAGCAACTCGTTTGCGCTGCTCGACCGGGCGGGGAAAGACACGCTCTGGCAAACCGTTTTTTACGAGCCCAGCACGCTCGTGGAGCTGAGCCAGGGCCTCGTGCAGGTGTACGCGCTGCTCAAAACGGCCGGCGACCTCTCCTTTGCCGACGACCTGCTGGCCGACCGCATCGACTATTGCCGCTTCGGCAACTCCCACCCGTTTCGGGTGCGCATCCTCAACCAGCTTAACGACAACTACGACTACTTCTACGTGAAGCAGGCCGATGCCTCGCGCATCTACGGCCTGGAGCTGGAGCACCTGCTGTCGCCGAATAGCATGAACTACCTCGTGGACAGCGGCAATACGCTCATCGAGGAGCACATTGCCGGCATTCCGGGTGATGATTTTATCCGGCTCCGGCTCAACCAGCCGCACCTCAACCAGGTGCGTATCGCCAAGGAGTTTGTGAAGTTCAACGAGCGCTGCTTTGCCCGCCTGCTGGGCGATATGCGGGCCTACAACTACGTCATCGACGTGACGCCCGACTTCGAGGACGAGCAGTACCGGGTGCGGGCCATCGACTTCGACCAGCAGAGCTACGAGGGTCGCCGCGCCATGTACGTGCCGCAGTTTTTCAAGGATAACGGCCCCGTGGTGGAGCTGTGCGCCCGCCTGCTCAAGCCCAGCACCCTGCGCCAGTACCAGGCCGAGGAGCGTACCCTCATGGCCCGCCGCGCCCGCGCCGAGCGCCACCGCCTCAAAGCCCTGCTCGACGTGATGCGCCGCCAGGAGCTGGCCCCCGCCGAAAAAGTGGAGGAGCTGCGCAGCGCCCTCAATCGCTACCACCGCACCCAGAAATTCGACCACTGCGACTCGATGGGCGACGTAGTGCGCCTCAACCTGTGGCTTATGCTGGGCCCCAAAACGCTGGGCACCTCGCTGTAATGAATCGGCCGGCTAGCCGATAATGAATGCGTATTTTCAACGTGTTGATTTAATCCGTACCCACATGGTAGCTGTTCATCAGGAAGGCGACACCGTATTTTTCACCATCGAAGGCTGGCACAAGCTCTGGTCGTTTCGCAGTGAGCTGCGCATTCCGCGCGCCAATATCACGAGCGCCCGCCACGACCCCGAGGCGGCCCGCACCTGGGGCTTTCGGGCACCGGGCACCCACATCCCCGGCCTGCTGAAAGCCGGTACCTTCTACCTGGTCGATTCGCTCGATAACAAGCCGGCGTTCATGGATGTGCAGCACCGCGAAAACGCCATTGTGGTGGAGCTGGCCGATGAGCAGTTCGCCCGCCTCATCATCGAAGTGGCCGACCCCGCCGCCACGGTGGCCCTGCTCAACGGCCTGGCTGGCTAATGCGCTGGGAGGATAATGAGCCTTTTTATCCGAATAGAAGAAAGATGTAAGTTAATAAGCTTATTGTGTCAATCTACTTGATAATCAGAGCGTATTACAGGGGCATGCAAACTACTATTTTTGGTGCCCTGAATAATGCGTAAGAAATTTTTATTTTACCTCTCTTTTTTAGTATTCGTATCCTCTTCTTTTTCAGCTTTGGCCCAGGCACCTGATTTAGGTACGGCCGCCACTTTTGCCCTCTTCACGGCCGAAGGGGCTTTTACCAATACCGGGGCTACGCGGGCCACGGGTGATATTGGCACCGATGTGGGCGACCTCACGGGCTTCCCATCGGGTATCGTAATCGGGCAGATGCAGGTAGAAAACGCGGCCTCGGCCCAGGCCGCTACCGATGTGCGCGCCGCCTACGGCGCACTGAGCGCGATGGCTTGCGGCGTACCCGCGGGCGTAAGCATGGGCGGCCAAACGCTGACCCCCAACACGTACTGCACCGGCGCCGCCGCTACCCTCGATGGCGTGCTGACGCTCGACGGTAATGGCGACCCTAATGCCCTGTTTATCCTCAATATCGGTGGGGCGCTGGCTACTGGCCCATCGGCGAGCGTGGTGCTGATAAATGGCGCTACCGTAGCCAATGTGTACTGGCGAATAGGGGGACGCTTCGATTTGGGCGAAAACGCGGTATTCCGAGGCACCGTCTTGGCCGACGGCGCCATCAACCTGCTGGACGGGGCTACGCTGGTGGGCCGGGCGCTCTCGCAGGCTGGCGCTATCACCCTGGCGCGCAATACGGTTTCCATTCAAGCGGCCGCTCCTTTGCCCGTAGAGCTAACGGCCTTCTCGGCCGAGCAGCAGGGGCAGAGCGCGCTCTTGCGCTGGGCCACCGCGTCGGAGCGCAACAGCGCGTATTTTGAAGTGCAGAGTAGCCCTGATGGCCAGGTATTTACCCGCCTCACCCGCGTAGCTAGCCAGGGCAATACCACGCAAGCCCGCGCGTACTCCTGGGCCGACCTCGGCTGGTGGCGCCACGCGACGGGCGTAGTCTACTACCGGCTCAAGCAAGTAGATACGGACGGTGCCAGTACGTACTCACCCGTGCGCACTTTGGCAAGCAAAATAGCGGTTGCTAGTCAATTCGAAGTATATCCTAACCCGTCGCAGACGGCGCTCGGCGTGCAGATAGCCGCCACCCAGCAAGGGCCCGCTACCCTGCGCCTCACCAACGCGCTGGGCCAGCTGCTCCTCGAAAAGCAAATTGTGCTGCTGCTGGGCAGCAACCTGCTCGACCTGCCCGAAGCCCGGCAGTTGCAGCCTGGCTATTACCACTTGCAGCTTCAGCAAGGCGCGGCGCGGCAAGTGCTGGCCCTGGTGCGGCAATAGCGACAGGGTATTACACCACAAACGACCAACGGCCGCCCCCGCGGGCCTGGAGTAGTATCCAGGCCCACGGGGGCGGCCGTTGGCTGTGCGAGCGGCTGCTTAAACAGCCGGCTTCGGCGCGGGCAAATCAAAGGCTACGGCCGGGTGCTCAAAATGCCCCTTGTGCGAACCATCGCAGAAAGGCTTCTGGGCGCTCAGCCCGCAGCGGCAGATGCTGATGCGCTCGCGGCCGCCGAGGCCGTAGGCGTTGCCCTGGGCATCAACGAGCTGAATGTCTTCGCCTTCTACGCGCAGCGAGCCATTGGAAAGGACGGTAAGTTTGGTAGCCATGTTTGGGGGAGTTAGGAGTAAATTAAAAAGTAGCGCGGACGTTGTAGGCCGCGTTTGGCTGGTGCGAAGCGCGGACTACAACGTCCACGCTACTACTAAAGGTCTTTACGCAGCACGAAGTCGTTCATCCAATACGGGCCGATGGCAATGTCCTCTTCGCGGTGCTGCGCAAAGCCCTGGCGCTCGTAGAAGGCCAGCGCGGGGTTATGGCGGTTTACATTGAGCTCCAGTGCTTTGCCGCCGGCTTCGCGCACGGCGCCCACCACGGCTTCGACCAGGTTTTGGCCCAGGCCCTGGCCCTGGTGCGAGGGCAGTACGTAGATTTTATTGAGGTGATACACGCCCTCCGGCTTTTCCGAGTACGAGGCGAAGCCGCTGGGCTGGCCCTCTACATAAGCCAGCAGGAAGGTGTGCTGCTGGTCGCGCATTTGCCGGCGCAGCGAGGCCGGCGTGTAAATGACGCGGTACATGTAGTCAATCTGCTCCTTCGAGATGATGAAGCGATAAGTGGGCTCCCAGGTGGCCTCGGCCAGCCCGATGATGGTGGGAATATCCTGCTCGGTAGCGGGCTGAATGTGCAGGGGCGTGGCCGGAATGGCCGAATCGGAGGCGGTGGGCATAAACAACGTTGAAGGGCGCGAAGGTCGGCCAAAAAACCGACTTACCCGTGGCCCAAGTATACGCAGCAGCGGCCGGCGGCGTTAAACAGGCTACTTTGGCCCGCATTTGGCAGGACATTTTTCAACTAATCTTCGTAGTTAGCCTATGTTCAAGTCTGTTTTTAACCTCCGCTACGCCAGCGCGGCGCTGCTGCTGGCCGCTCTGCCGCTGGCCGCGCACGCCCAGAATTCCAAGCAAGACAGCCTGTTGCGCCGCGGCGAGCTGGTGGGCGGCCGCCCCCACGCCTCGGTACCCCGCACCGCCGCCACTACCCGCCGCTTCGTGGCCAGCGGCGACCCCACGCTGGCCAAGTACCTGCGCGAAAACATCGACGTAAATAAAATACCGGCCAGCCAGCTGGAAAACGTGTATAGCCGCTTCTTGGAGGCCACCCGCGACGAGCGCCGCCAGTGGAGCGCCCAGGATTGGGACGAGGCCAGCGCCGCCCTCACTCGCCTCAACGCCCGCTACGAAGTGGTGCGCAAGGAAATGCCGCTCGAAGAGCGCGTCAATATCCGCACCTACCAGGGCGAGTTTCGCACCCTGCAAGGTGCCCGCCGCGTGAAGGACCGCGTGAACGAATAAACGCGCCGCTAGTGGTGCAGCACCCACTGCCAGGCCGGGGCCTCGTGCCGGAAGGACTGCGCCCGCACCTCGTGCGTGACGGCGGCGATAAACTCAGTGCCGCCGGGATAGTTAATCAGCTGGCTGGCCGTGTTGTGGGCCAGCAGGTGCGCTACCCGGCGGATGCCGCGCCCCCGGGCGGCCGGCAGCCATTCGTATTGCAGCCAGGGTAGGGCCTCGCTCCACTCGCCCGTCACTGCCGAGTGGTTGCTAAATAGGCGCGTGGGAAACGGCCGGCCGGCAAACAGGTGTAGGGTAGCCTCGGCGCCGTGCACCACGGCCTCAGCCGTGAGGTGGCCGTGCCAACGCACGTGCAGTAGGTCGAGGGTCGGGTAGAAGTCAAACTCAGCCAGCAGCTCTCCGTGGGCATCGGGCAGGCTGAGTAAGCGCAGGGCGTGCGCGTGGGAGTAGGGGTCACTCATAATGGAGAAGGCGGCACCGGGGACATGCAGTAGTTACCTTTGACGTCCCCATTTCGACCGCCTTCAGTCTTTATCGTATGCACATTGCTATTGTCGGCAATATCGGTGCCGGCAAAACCACGCTGGCCCACAAGTTAGCTCAACATTTTCGCTGGGAAGTCTTTCTGGAAGAAGTGGATGATAATCCATACCTCAAGGACTTTTACGCAGATATGCCCCGCTGGGCCTTCCATTTGCAGGTTTATTTCTTAAATGGTCGTTTCCGCCAAACGCGCCGCATAAAAGAGTTGGTGCAGGAGGGCAAAAGTGTGATTCAGGACCGCACTATCTACGAGGATGCGCACATCTTCGCGGCCAACCTGCACCAGTCGGGCCTGCTGGCCCAGCGCGATTACGATAATTATTACGCGTTGTTTGAGAGCCTGATAAGCCTCGTTAATCCGCCCGATTTGCTGCTCTACCTGCGCGCCGACCTGCCCAAGCTCATCGGCCAGATTGAGAAGCGCGGCCGTAACTACGAAAGCTCCATCAGTATCGAATACCTCAAAAACCTCAACGAGCACTACGAGCAGTGGATTGCCAATTATAAGTATGGCAAGCTGCTCATCATCGACGTGAACGAGCTCGACTACGTGCGTAACCCCGAGGACCTGGGCTCCATTATCGAGCGCATTGATAACAAGCTGTTCGGCCTGTTTTAAGTAGCCTGAAATAGTATTTGAAAAGCCTTAGCTGGCCATGCGTATGAGCGGCGAAACCGACCTGACCAAAATGCTGCGCACCCTGACGCCGGTGCGCCAGCCCGGCACCTACGTGTTTTGCACCGTCGCCTCGCTGCATGGCCTCGATGTGAGCGAGAGTGTTGGGCAGTTTCGGGAGCCGGAGGGCATTACCCTCATTCTGCCCCAGGCTAACGCCGACCGGCTTCAACTGCCCTATTCCTACGAAGCGGCGTGGCTGATGCTCACGGTCCATTCCTCGCTGGAAGCCGTGGGCCTGACGGCGGCATTTGCGCAGGCGCTGGCCACCGCGCAAATCAGCTGCAACGTGGTGGCTGGTTACTACCACGACCATCTTTTCGTGGCTACCCGCGATGCCGATAAAGCGCTCGAAACCCTGCGGCGGCTAGCGGCGCCAAGTGGCTAGCGGGTCGCCTGCAGGCTGGATATCTAGCGCGGTCCTGCGCGGCGACTTGGCCCGGCTGCTCTAGAACCACAGCCGCGAGCGGGTAACCTATCGTTTTGGCGACCACATCACGGCCCTGGCGGAGGTAGGGGAGGAGGTGGCCGTCACGTTTGCGTACGGCCATCCGCAGCGCTTCTAAGGTAGTGGTGGCCGAGGGCGCTGCGTCGGCTACGCGCCAGCTCCTGTTTGGCCCCGCGGTCACGCGCAAGCCTTATGACCTGTACGTAGCCTACTTCACCATTCCGCGGGCTGAAGGCGACGGCGACATCGCCGCTGGTACAACGCCCCCGGCAGCCTCTGCCCCGATAATAAGGGTACGACGCACGCCCTGCTCACCTTGCAGCAACCGCCGGCTGGCAACGAGCACCTGCCGCCCGCCGCGCAGCCGGCCCTGTTGCAGCAGCGCTTTGCCGATGCCGGCTAGCTGGCTGGCCCCCCGCAGCCTGGCGGGGCTGGCCACCGCCCCCGACTTTTACTTCGATTTTGTGAGCCAGGTAAAGGTGCCTAGCTGGACTAAGGGCCGGGTGGTGCTGACCGGCGACGCGGTGTGGTGCGCCGGCCCCTTTGGCGTGGGCACGAGCCAGGCCCTTGTGGGGCCTACGTGGCGCATCAGGACGGGATGCGCAGATTTGCCGGAGTTTGTGTCCATTAGCCAGCCTTCCAGGCCGCGGCACCTCAGGGTATTGGGGAATGCGGGGTTGGTAGAGTCGCACAAGGAAGGCCGCACTCCCCAATACCCTGAGGTGCCTCGCCAGCAAGCTGGTTAAGCGGCAAGACTTGGAGAAGTACCTGCAATCGCTGGAAGCCTGGGGAACTTGCCAAAGCGTTCGAGTTTTTCGCGCTGTTTGCGGTCAGCAGTGCCCATGAGGGAGCGGAGGAGTAGAAATAGGTGACAAATATAATGAACGTAGTTAATTTTTATTCTTCGAGAAGAAGCTTTAAGCACGTTGTTTTTATGGCGTTGAAGATTAACGGCTTTTAGCCAGCTTTTTAGCTGATGCTGTTGTTTAAAAAATCAACCCACGGCCGCGCCGCCTGCATTCCCGCTACTACGCGGGCGACGAAGTCGGGCGCCAATACCTCCTCATCGGTAAAAAGGCGCACCACGCCAAAGCTCTTGAGCTTGAGCCAGGGCAAATCGGGGTCGTCGGTGGCGTAGCCGCGTGGGGGGCGCGTGAGCTGCTCCACGCTCCTATCGAGGCCATTAGGAAAATGCTGGAGCAACTCCAGCGACTCTAGTTGGCGGTGAAAGCCCGCGCTATCGTAGTGAATTTCCTGCCGGATGGCGGCTAGCTCGGCCGGGGTGGGGGTGAAGCGCCCGGCCCGCAGCCACGAGCCGCCGCCCGGCATGAGCGCCAGGAAGTAACCGGCCCGCTGCTGATGCCGCCCGCCGGCCACCAGGCCCGCGCCCAGCCGGCGCTTATACGGCTCGGGGTCGGTCTGGCTCCGGTCGTTTTTATGCAGCCGAAACATGGCCTGCGTGGGCGTGAGACCCGCTAGCTCGGGGATGGCGGGTGTGACCTGGCGTAGCACCTCGGTAACGAGGGTGGCGCAGGTATCGCGGGCGCGCAGGTAGTCGGTGCGGTGCGCCTGCATCCAGGCCGTATTGTTGTTTGCCGCGAGGCGGCGCAAAAAATTCAGGGCAAAAGCGAGGTCCATGACCTGCGCTAACGCAGGGGTGGCGGGCGGGGTTAGCCCAGCACCACGGCGTCGCCCACTTGGATGCGGCCGCTGACGGGGCCCGTCACGTTTTGGCCGAAGAGCACTTTGCGGTCGGGCTTGCGGTAGGTAGCCAACGTACGGAGCGGCTCGCTGGCCGGGTTTTTCTCGGCCGTGGCCTGGTCGATGGTCGTGACCACGCAGCGCCCGCAGCCGCGCACGGAGCGGAAGGGTTGGCCGGCAATCTGAAAATCGGCCCAGGCCAGCTCGGCATCGGCGGGCGCGCCGCTCACCACTAAGTTGGGGCGAAAGCGATTCATAGGCACCGGCTCGTCGAGTTGCTCGTTGAGCTTGGCCAGCGACTCTTCGGTGGCGAGCAGGTAGGGATAGCCATCGGCGAAGCTCACGAGGGTGCCGGCGGGGTTGAGCTCGGGCTTGTCGGGCTCGACCTCGCGGCGGGCCATGTCCGACATGTACACCAGCTTGCAGGGCTGTTTCAGGGCCTCGCTCAGCCACTCGTCGGCGGCCGGGGTACCGCGCCAGGCAAATACCATATCGTCCCAGATGGTCACGAACAGCGTTTTGTCCGGCTCGGCCTCGAAGGGGATATAGAGCGGCAGCAGCTCGGGCCGCTGGCGGTGGCGCAGTAAAAAGCCATTGTGGGCGGCTTCCACGGCTAGCAGCGCCATTTCGGCGTGCTCGCGCTGGGTCAGGAAGCGGTTGCGCTCGTCCACTATCAGCCAGCGGCGGTCGTGGCGCAGGCCCTGAGGCGTAAGCTCGGCGGCCGGCCGGCTGATACCGCCCAACGACTTGACGGGGTAGATGAAAAGGCCCGTGAGGGTTAGCGGCGCGGTGGGTGCAGACATGGCCGCAAAGTTAGGGCACCGGGCGCGCTGCCAAACCAACGCCCGTTATTGCGGGCACAATACGAAGAATGGCAGCAACTCTCCCGGATTATCCGGAAAGGTTACCGCCATTAATTCAGCGAATCAGCTAGCCAGCTTAGTGCAGCGCCCGCTTCTTAACCATGCCGCCCTTGGCGTCGTTCACGCTGTGCATGATGATGAACGCACGCGGGTCGAGCTGGTTGACTTCCGAGGTTACCTGGCTGACTTCCAGGCGTGTTACTACTGTGAACACAATATCAATGGGGCTGGGCTGCTCGCCGCGCGAGCCGTAGCCCCGGTGCCCGGCGTACACCGTGACGCCCCGGCCCAGGCGCTCGGTGAGGGCGCGCCGGATGGCGTCGCTGTGCTCCGAAATAATGGTGACGCCCGTGTATTCCTCGATGCCATTAACCACAAACTCAATGGTTTTGGAAGCCGCTAAGTAGGTAAGGATGGAGTAGAGCGCCGTAGGCACATCCAGCACCAGCGCTACCACGATGAAGATTAAGATATTGAGCACCAATACAAAATCGCCCACGCTGAGGCTGGCCTTGCGGCTGAGGTACACGGCTAGTATCTCGGTGCCGTCGAGCACGCCGCCGCCGCGCATGGCTAGCCCGATGCCAGCGCCCAGGAAGAAGCCGCCGAATACGGCAATCAGCATCTTGTCCTGCGTCACGACCGGGAAATGCACGGTTTCCAGCACCACGGCCAAGGCTACGATGGCCAGCAGCGCCCGAATGGCGAAGCCCCGGCCCAGTTGCCGGTAGCCCAGCCACACAAACGGCAAGTTGAGTACCACCAGCAGCACCGACAGCGGCGGGTCGCCGGGCAGCAGGCGCGCCGCCAGCAGCGAAATACCCGTGACGCCGCCATCAAATAACCCGTTGGGCAGCATGAACGACTCCAGGCCCAGTGCCGCCGAGGCCACGCCCGCTATCAGGTAGAGCAGCTCGCGCAAGTGCCGGCGCAGCCACGACTCGTCGGGCTGGCCGGGGGGGCTATGTAAATGGGCATCGGCCACGGCGGGGTGCGCGGCCGATGCGGAATCGAGGGCGGCTACGGGCTCGGTGGCCTTGAGTCGCCGTAGCCGCTCTAAGATGAATAATTGAGGAAGCATGCCCGAGTTTACGCAGAAAGCCGGGCTTTTGCCGAAAACTTACGGCTTTTTAGCGGCGTCGGCCTGGGCAGCGAGCTGCAAGGCGGCGTATAAATCGACCACGCCACCGGTGGCCGATAGCGTGCTAAAATCGGCTTTTTTACCGTTTTCGCCCGGCACCAGCACCTGGGTGTGGTGCACCTGGGCCGACTGCCGGATGATGCGCTTGAGGTCGGCGGCCGTTAAGTTGGGGTAGTACGACTTGAGTACGGCGGCCACGCCGGCCGTGACGGGCGCGGCCATACTGGTGCCGCTTTCCGAACCGTATTTATTGCCGGGCAGCGTCGAGAAAATACCCACGCCGGGCGCAAACACATCGACCTGGCGCTTGGAGTAGTTGCTGAAGCTGGCGGGCAGGTTTTCGTCGTCGGTGGGGCCGCTGGCGCCTATGGTAAGCAGGTTGGGCGGCGTCGAGCCATCGATGTAAAACGAGGCCGGGTAGTGCGGCACCACGTCGAGGTTGTCGTCCTCGTTGCCGGCGGCGTGCACGAGCAGCACGTTTTTGCTGGCTGCGTATTTGTAGGCCGCTTCCACGGCCGGGCGCTGGGGCGAAAACTCCTTGCCGAAGCTCATATTAATAATCTGCGCGCCGTTGTCCACGGCGTAGCGGATGGCGTTGGCCACGTCCTTGTCGCGCTCGTCGCCGTTGGGCACGGCGCGCACGCTCATCACCTGCACCGGCGCGCCGGCAATGCCTTGCACGCCAATATTATTGGTGCGTACGGCCGCAATAATACCGGCTACGTGGGTGCCGTGCAGGGCGTCGGGGCCGGTCACATCGTTGTTGCCGTAGTCGCGCTGGGTGAGGTCGTCGGGGTTGTCCTTCACAATGTCGGCGCGGGCATTGAACTTAGTGTTCATGCTGAAATTGAGTTGCTCGCGCTGGTCTTTCAGCTCGTTGCTCAGCTCGGCCAGCAGCGCATCGGTATCGCCGATGCCGCCCTGCTTCATATTCTGGTAGAGCGAGGTGAGCAGGCTCTTAAACTCGGGGTCGCTGACCTGGGCGGCGGCCCGGCGCATGGTAGCGGTATCGAGTTTCTCCACGCCCAGTTTTTCCTTGAGCAGGCCCGTCATTTGGGTGAGCGGCCCGGTCATCTGGTCAGCCTGGGATAACTCGCTGGTCAGTTCCTTGCGCTTGCTGTCGTAGGCTTTCTTGGCCTTTAAATACAGGGCATAATCGGCGCGGTCAGCGGCCTTAATCTGCGCGCTGGTTTTGCCCGCAAAGCGCGGACCATACTTAGCCACGATGCGCGTCGATTCCAGCGTCTCGACCGAGATATTGCGGCCGTCCTTGCCACCCAGAAAATTCCAGCCGTGCACGTCATCGACGTAGCCATTCTTATCGTCGTCGATGCCATTGCCGGGAATTTCGCGCGCATTGCGCCACAGCACGGGCTTGAGGTCCACGTGCGCCGTGTCGATGCCCGAGTCGATAACGGCCACAATCACGGCGGTGGGCACGCGGCCTTTGAGCAGCTCGGCGTAGGCGCGGGTGGTGCCGGTACCGGGCGTTTTATCCAATTGCGGGTCGCGCAGGTACCACTGGGCCTGGGCGGCCTCGGCCACGGTGGGGCCGGCGGGCGTGCTGGGCGTGGCCGGGGCGGCGGCGTTGGGGGCAGTTTGGGCCTGGCCAGCGGCGGGAAGGAGTAGGGAAGCGGCCAGCGCCAAGCGCGGCCAGGTAGCAAGGGAATTAGAAAGCATTAGCAGAGAATAAGGAGACGCAAAAAGCAGTCGCCGGGCTATAGACGGGGGCGGGCAGCCCGGTGTTGCGCTGGCCGGTGGATAGCCGCAATAGTACGCTGGCCCAAAGCCCCGTCAGGCGGCGCTGCCACGTGGCCCAACAGTCTGCCGACCCTTTTTTATTCCCTGTCAGCTATTCTTTTGCCTTAATAACCTGGCTGAGCGGCAAGGCGAAAGCACGGCTTTGTGCGCTACATTCGGCCCGGTTTATTTTTTTAATCTGCTGCCGATGCGTTCGAGTATTTATCCTGGATGGGTGCTAGTCGGGCTGCTTTTTATCGGCTGCGAAGCTCGGCAGCCCGCCACGGTGGCTAGCCCGCCGCTGGCACGGCCCGCCGCTGGCCCCCGCCCCGACACGGCCGACTGCACCCGCCGGCTGCCGATGCAGGAGCCCGGCCCGGCCGATACGCTGATTGCGCTCGGCAAGCGGCACTACTGGCTCACCATGCAGGTTAGCACCGACTCCACGCGGGAGCTGTACGCCGCCCCGGCTGGCAGCGTGGGGCCGGCGTTTGCGGCGCCCGGCGATGCGGCGGGCCGGGTGCGAGGCTATGCCGAAACCTACACATTTACCCTGCGTGACTCGGCCCGGCGGGCGGTGCTGTTTCGGCGCCGGCTGCATAAGCCCGATTTCTACGGCGTAGCCCCGCGCGACCTGGCCACCGTTATGCACTTGGAGCGGCCCAATTACCTGGGCTACAGCACCGGCCTTGATGCGCTCATTTTTGCGTGCTACCTGTGGGTACCGGGCAGCGACGTGGGCGAGCGGGCTACGCTAGTGCTCGGGCGCAATGGCCGCATGCAAACTATTTCGCCCGGCGGCGCCATCCTGTGGGCGGCTCCCGATTGCGACCCTCAGCTCTCGCCCGATGGCCGCACCGTGCTCACCTGCTCCGAGCTGCTGCGCCCCGGCCAGCCCGCGCTTTCGCTGCAAAAGCCCCACGCCGAGCTGCGTGCCGCCCGTTTCCTGAACGACAGCACGCTGCTGGCCCTGTACGAATATGGCGATGTTAAGCCGCGCGCCAGCCGGCTACCGGCTGGGGAGGAGGTTGATAGCACCGTGACGGCCCCGCTGGTGGAGTATGAGTTTATTGCCACGCCCGCCCAGCGGCGGCTGCCCACGGCATTTATTATGCGCACGAGCGGCCGGGTAGTACGCTCCTTTCACCTAACTACCACCGGCGCAGCTTCCTCCGAATTGCCCCGGGCCTTCGTGCCAGCCGCTGGAGCGTATTTCTGCTACGATGAAACTACCCGTCATTTGGTCGTGCTTCCCAAAGCACACCCCGAGCGCCTGACCGATTTACTGTTGAAAACCCTGGCTGTTTTCAAGCCGCCCCGGCGCGCCCGCGAAAAGCAGGTAGAAGTAAGCAGCGATTTTACGCAGCTTACGCTCTATGTCGATACCCTGCGCCCGCAAGCCGTTCGCTACCGTTTACAAGCCAGAATGGGCGGTTAGTGGCCATTACACCTCCACCACCTCGCCCGACTCAAAATAATAAATAAGGCCGCGCACGTCGGCGTAGCCTAATTCCCGAAATAATTTGGCGTAATCCCGCAGCCGGATTTTATGGATATCCTGCGGCGGCGGCAATTTAAAATCGAGCATCGTTACCGCTTGCTCGGCCCGGCTGGCTCCCGAGCCAAACACAATGCGGTCGGGCTTGTAATGGCGCTGGGTATGCCCACCAATTAATATCTCGCGCTCCGTTTCCACGGCCAGGTCCTTAGCAAAGTACGGCGCCAGGCGCGAGTCGGCCAGTACGGCTTGCAGGCGGGTTTCCAGGGCCGGGCGCTCTTGCTGATTGATAACGCCTTCGGCCACGAGCTGGCGCAGCGTGCGCCCCAGGTCGGGGGCTGAAAGCAGGCGGCGCAGGGCGTAGTGCAGCTTGCGGTTTAATTCGCCCAGCTGCGTTTGCTCGTCAAAATCAAACACCGTGGTAGCGTGCCGCCGCAATTTCAGGCGTTCATCCCACGGCGTAGAAGTGAGGTTAGTGAGGCTGAATTTAGTATCAGCTATTTCCGACTTTTTAATTTTCTGGCTAGCCTCGGCTCCCTTATTGAGCACGAAGCTGGTCGTATCAACCTGCCAGCGGCCGAGGTGGCCCAGGTAGCCCGCCAGCAGGTCGGCCACGTCGCGGGCGGGGCCTTGCGCGGCGGCTGGCTCGGCGGCGCTGGTCAGCGGTAGCTCGCCGGTCGTCTTCTTCGGCTCGGCGGGCGTCTTACTCAGGATGTAGAGCCGATGCCGGGGCCGGGTGAAGGACACGTACAGCGTATTGAGGCCGTCGAGCAGTGTTTTTTCGCGCTCGTCGGCGTCCTGCTCAGCCAGTGGTGTGTAAGTCAGAGTTTTATTGAGGCGCACCACGGCCACGTCGGGCAAGTCGGCCAGCGGTTTGTCGGCGGTGTTGAGGCGGCCCCACAGGAGCGTATCAGTGCGCGGTACCAGCGTCCAGTCGGCAAAGGGCACGATAACAATTCCATATGCCAAGCCCTTGGCTTTGTGTACAGTAGTGATAGTAATGGCATTGGCCCCACCCGGCGCATTAATGCTTAGCACGCCCTTGCGCTCGTCCCAGTGCGTAAGAAAATTACCGAGGTTATTCCCGTATTTCAAACTGAATTCCAGCGTCAAGTCCAGGAAGCGAAATAGGTAATCGCTTTCCGCATTAGCGCCCAATAAACCGAAAATGCCAATTAATTTTTCGGTTAATTCATACAGGCCGAGGTTGCCGGTTTTTTCTTCTTCTAAGTCAAAGCCCAGGCGGCGCAGCTCCTCGAAAAATGGCTGGCTACTTTCGATAGTATTAGCTACCTCCGCAATGTGGCGTGCGCGCTCCGGAGTGGGGGAGAGGCGGCGCACCACTCTGTCGATTAGTAGCAGCGCCTCAGCCCGTGCCAGGGTATCGCCGCTTTGGTGCAATACGCGCATCACGGCCACCAGCAAGTTTACCACTTCCGCAAATTGCAAGGCCAGCGAATCGGCCGAAATAATGGGAAAGCCGCGCTCTTTCAAGAATTTAGCTATCAGGCGACTCTGCCAACGGGTGCGGCACAGCACAGCCACATCGCGCAGGTGGTAGCCATCGGCCAGCGCCTGCTCTACCAGTTGCAACGCCAGGTAGCAGGTGCTCTCACTATAATCAAGCAAGGCCTCGGGTGCGTAGCCGGGCAAGGGTTCGGCTAAATAGTGGCCCGTAGCCGGCGCGTAGCGCCGGGCGGGCGCATCATCCTTCGTGAAAAGTAATTCGACATGGCCGGGCAGCTCGTCAAATTCGCCGTCGAATAATTCGCCCTTACGCCCCGGTACTTCCTGCCGGAAGCCCGGCTCGAAAATGCCCTGCACCACGTCGTGCTCGCCGCTACGCTCCCGTACGTAGCTGAAGAAATTATTATTAAATCCAATAATTGCCGGCTCGCTCCGGTAATTAATTGCCAGCGAGTGCGGCTCCAGATTTTGCTGCAAGGTTTGGTAGCGTTCGGTCAGCAGTCGTTGCATATCGGCGTCGCGGGCCCGCGCCACTAGTGCCCCCGTGTCGTTTTGGTAGAGGCGCAGAATCTGCTCCAACTCGCCGCCGCGCCAGCGGTAAATAGCCTGCTTCGCATCGCCCACGGCCAGCGAGAGACCCCCGTTACCGACGGCGTTTTCCACCAGTGGCAACAAATTATTCCACTGTAAAACCGACGTGTCCTGAAATTCGTCAATCAACAAGTGTCGGTATTTTTCACCCAGCCGCTCGTAGATAAACGGCACCGGCTCGGTAAGCACAATGGCCGCAATGCGACGGTTAAACTCTGAAATCAACACTACGTTGCGCTCGCGGCTGATTTCCTCCACCAGTTTATTTAATTCGCTCAGTAGCGAGGCGTGAAACAAAAACGGCTGCAAAGCGCCCAGCAGCGCGTAGCCCGGCAGGTGCTGCTCGCGCAGGGCCAGCAGTTCACCAAACGCCTCTACGAGTTCCGGTTGGGCCGCTTCGATGGCGGGTACCAGGCCGGCCTTCTTCCCTTTTTCGCTCCACCACTTGCCACTCTCGATGGTTTTACGCGCTGTAGCAGTCGGAAATAGCGCGTCCTTTTCGGGTGGGCTCAGCCAGCGCTCCCACTTGGTGAAGTGCCCGTAGATGCCGCTGCTGCCGCTGGCCAGGTGCTCGGCCTCAATGCCGCCCGCCGTCAGTACGGCCAGCGCTCGGTCGGCCTGGGCCTGCACGACCTCCTCCGCTGCCCGCTGCCGGGTGCGGATATCCTGGTCGAGCGCCCGGAAATCGGCCATTGTTTTCTGGCCTAGCTGAGCCACGGCTTCGTGTACGCTTTCGTTGAAGAGCGCCCGGCCGAAATCCAATAGCTCGTCGGGCAGCTTATTCCAGTTGCGGCCCTGCTCGGCTTGGCCCAGCGCGTAGTCGGCCAGGGTCTGGCTCAGCAGCTTGCTTTGCGGGTCGCGGTTCACCTTGTCGATGAGCGCGGCCACCGCCGAGCGCAGCACGCTATCCGTATCCAACTCCACCTCAAACGTAGCGGGCAGCCCCAACTCCCGCGTAAAAGCCGTGACAATGCGCTGCACAAACGAGTCGATGGTGCTCACCGCAAAGTCGGCGTAGTGGTAGAGCACCAGCCGAAACGTGGCCGCCGCCCGCTGCCGCACTTCCTGCTGCCACTCAGCCGGCGTGCGCAGGTGCGGCGGCAATTGGTTTTCCTGGGCTAGCTCGGCGGCTACTTCCACTAGCAAGGCATCGGGTTTATCCTCAGTATCCTGCGTGAAGTGCCGTAGCGCGCCCACAATGCGCTCCTTCATCTCGCCCGCCGCGTCGTTGGTGAAGGTTATCGCCAGAATGCTCTTAAAATAATCGGCCTTGTAAATACGCTCCCCCGTAGGGTCGGCCGGCTGCGGATAACCCAGCGCCAGCTTCAGGTATTCTTTCGTTAATTGATACGTTTTACCGGAGCCGGCAGACGCGGAATAGATGCGGAAGGGGGCGGGCATTATACAATAAAGTGTAGTATGAAAATCTCGATAATATTTCTACTTCTAGTTTGTTTCTCAACTTCAGCAAAGGCGCCCGCCACGAAAACTTGTACTGTATTTGATTCCGAGCGCCATGAGATAATAAGCGATGAGGGTGAGCCAACTTATTATAAACTTCCTGCTGACGCTGAACTTACTTCTACTGAGTTTCAAGAAATGAAGAAGATTTTGGTAAAAGCCATAAATCAGCATAATAAGTTAAGTCGTCGTAATCTAGATTTCAGAGTCGGCCCTTTGATTGGCTATGGAGTACAATATAAAGTGACGATTACGCAGGAAGGAGAAAAGGAAATTTGGATAAATGGCTTCTGTAAGGGCTCAGGAAAAATGTATTCTAGCGCAGATTTGACCTCTATACCCGTTATGGTTCTCGATGGTGGCAGCTGCTATTTCAACACGATTATTAATTTGAGGAAGCATAAAGCCAATAAGATTATGATTCACGGGTTTGCCTAAACTATTTCTGGCATCAAACTTTCCGCTACCTCCCCTGGCACGCGCACTGGCCGCCCACTGGCTGCATCCAGCAGCACCCACTGCGTTTCGGCGGCGCAGAGTAGCTGGTTATCAGCCACGCGCTCGATGCGGGTGAGGCGCTTGGAACTGGCGCCTTTCACGTCGGCCACCCAGGTGCTGACTTGTAGCTCGTCGCCGGCGTAGGCCGAGCGCAGGTAGCGGACGCGGTGCTCCTGCACCACCCACACTTGGGGCGGCAACTCGGCCGTAGGCGGGTATAAATGGTGCCAGTGAGCGGCGGCCACATCCTGCACCCAGCGTACGTAGGCCACGTTATTGGCGTGGCCAAGCTGGTCGATGTCGCTAGCCTCGACTATAAAGCGGTGAGTATAAGCGTGCGTAGGCGCGGCGGGCGTATCCATAAGTTTTTTAGAAGATAGACGAAGTTCGGGGATTTTGTCTATCTTTGGCGCAACTCAAGGCTCTGTGGTGCTGTTCCGGTCCGCTCCGGTGTGTTAGCATCCAAGGTCCCCAGCTTGCCGCCGGGCCTTGACGACACTCCAAATTTTTTTTATTATGCCGACCGGAACGGTAAAATTCTTCAATGAGACCAAAGGCTTTGGTTTCATCAAAAACGACGAGACTGGCCAAGACATCTTCGTCCACGTCACCGACCTAGTAGACGCCAAGACGCTACAAGAGAAAGACAAAGTTCAGTACGAAGAAGCCCAAGGCCGTAAAGGCCCGAACGCCGTTAAAGTGTCGTTGCTCTAAGCAACAGCGCCTTTCGTGCTAGCAGAAAGCGCCTTCCCACGCGGGAGGGCGCTTTTTTTCTGCGTTTCTGGGGACTCTTTTTCCATCTGTCATGCTGACGGAGGAAGCATTTTATCAGGTTCGCACAGCTTGTTCTGGCGCGATAAGATGCTCCGCAAGTTCAGCATGACGGGCGGGAGAGGATAGGGTAGAAAAGATTTATCGCTCCCACATTAGCCTTTTCCAAATAAAATACGTACCTTTGCACCCGCATTTGAGAACGGCCCCATTGAGTGGCCGGGGTGGCCCAGGTTAAGTTATTGGCTGCCGAGTAGTTCCCGTTTTAGTTCGGTCGTATTTTTTTCCGCCTTTGTCGATAGATAGGAAGGTTGAGGGGGGAAGAAGCGCCGCCGCTGTTGAGCCGGCTGTTTTCAGAGCGTAGTCTCATTCCCCAAGCTACCCAGGTTTTGGAAAACCAGGTGGCTTACCAACCTATTTCCGTTCCGACATGGATACCGAACAAGTAGAAAACACCCCCGCCAAAATCGTTGACAAAGCTAAAGTGCGCTTTGACGAGCTGAATTTGTCGCCCGAAGTACAGCGCGCCATCACCGAGATGGGCTACGAGGAAGCCTCGCCCATCCAATCGGCCGCTATTCCGGTGATGCTGGCGGGCAAAGACGTTATCGGCCAGGCCCAAACGGGTACCGGCAAAACGGCTGCCTTCTCCATCCCCGCCATCGAAGGCGTTGACGGTGAGAGCCGCGACGTGCAAGTAATCGTGCTTTGCCCCACCCGTGAACTCGCGGTGCAGGTTTCGGGCGAAATCCAGAAGCTGGGCAAGTACAAGAAGGGCCTCGCCGTAGTGCCGATTTACGGTGGCTCGTCGTACGACCGCCAGTTCCGCGCCCTAGAGCGTGGCGTGCAAATCGTTATCGGCACCCCCGGCCGCATTATGGACCACATCGAGCGCGGTACGCTGAAGCTCGATAAAGCCACCAAAATCATCCTCGATGAAGCTGACGAAATGCTCGACATGGGCTTCCGTGAGGATATCGAGTTTGTGCTCAGCAAAATGCCCGAGAATCGCCAGACGGTGTTTTTCTCGGCTACGATGAGCAAGCCGATTATGGAAATGACCAAGAAATACCAGCGCGACCCGCAGGTAGTGAAGGTCAACCATAAGGAGATGACCGTGTCGAACATCGAGCAGAGCTACTTCGAAGTGCGTGGCCCGCAGAAGAAGGATGTCCTGACCCGCATCATGGACATGTACAACCTGAAATCGACCATCATCTTCGCTAACACGAAGCGCATGGTGGACGAAATCGTAGCTGACCTGCAAGCCAAAGGCTACTTCGCCGACGGCCTGCACGGCGACATGAGCCAGGCCCAGCGCCAGAACACGCTCGATAAATTCCGTAAGAACACGCTCGAAATCCTGGTTGCTACCGACGTAGCCGCCCGTGGTATCGACGTAGACAACGTGGAGGCCGTATTCAACTACGACCTGCCCGCCGACGAGGAGTACTATGTGCACCGCATCGGCCGCACGGGCCGCGCCGGCAAGAGTGGCCGCGCCTTCACTTTCGTGAGTGGCCGCGACATCTACAAGCTGCGCGACATCATGCGCTTCACGAAGGCTGATATCAAGCTGGAGCAAGTGCCGTCGTTTGCCGACGTATCGGAGGTAAAAACGACTCTCTTCCTGAACCAGATTAAGGAAGTGGTGGAGAAGGGCAACCTCGATAAGTACATCGGCCGCGTGCAGCGTCTGCTCGACCAGAGCGAGGATATCACCTCGCTGGACATCGCCGCTGCGCTGCTCAAAATGACGATGAAAGAGGACAAGCGCAACGAGCAGAGCCTCGACGCTAGCCGCGAGAAAGGTGCTAGCCGCCCCGGCTATACCCGTCTGTTCATCAGCATGGGTAAGAAGGACCGTCTGCACCCCCGCGACGTAGTTGATTTGATTTCGGAGAGCACCAACTTGCCCGGCAATAAAGTGGGTGACATCGCCCTCTACGACAAGTTTAGCTTCGTAGAAGTACCGAACGAGTTTGCCGAAGACGTGGTGGGCCAGCTAGGCCGCGCCAGCATCCAAGGCCAGCCGGTGACGTTCAGCATCGCTACGCCGGTGCAGGATGCCGCCGCTAAGGAAGAAGGCACGAACCGCCCCGAGCGCCGCGAAGGTGGCTTCGGCGGGGAGCGTCGTGGTGGCTTCGGTGGCGGTGACCGCCGCGAAGGTGGCCGCCCGCCCTACGGCGGTGGCAACCGGGGCGGTAGCTACGGCGACCGTCGCGAAGGCGGCAGCTCTTACGGCGGTGGCTACAAAGGCGGCAACCGCGAAGGCGGTAGCTCCTACGGTGGCGGCGGCTACAAAGGTGGCCAGGGCGGCGGTAGCTATGGCGACCGTCAGGGCGGCCAGGGTGGTCAGGGCGGTGGGTATCAGCGCGGTGGCTACAAAGGTGGCCAGGGCGGTGGTAGCTCCTACGGCGGTGGCTTCAAGAAGCGCGAAGGCGGCTTCGACGAATAGACCGCAGATTTAACGGATGAAACGGATTTCGCAGATACGCTTAGCTTTGCTAAGCTGACTACGCAACCTGAAATAAAAAAGGCTACTCATTGCGAGTAGCCTTTTTTATTTCG
>Ga0265797_10000330_pt1 | contig 87493 bp, 97 predicted proteins | sample P2T30metagenome_FD_192433 | JGI IMG/M metagenome (GOLD analysis project Ga0265797, IMG submission 192433) | Plant litter microbial communities from East Loma Ridge, Irvine, California - P2 T30 | ecosystem: Environmental > Terrestrial > Plant litter > Unclassified | place: USA: California... | reverse complement strand
ATTTCGGTCCGGCGCAGGTCGATGCCTTTGAAGCAGTCGAGGTAAGAGGCGCCGCTGGTAATCTTCTCTTCCAAGTTTGTTGTGTGCACCATCATGGAAATCGTCTCGTCGGCGTCGAAGTTGGTGTCGCGGTCCAGACTCGTGAGACGGAGGAGTGACTTCTTTGCGTCTGCGATGCGGCCTTTGCGAACGAGCCACCAGGGTGATTCGGGGGCGAAGGAAATGCCGATGAAGAGGGGGACTGGCCACATCCATTGCAGCGCGAACGGAATCCGGTATGCCCAGTGGTCGTCACGGTCAAGCATCGCTCTAATCACGCCGATCGCGATCAACTGTCCGAGACCCCAACAGAAGTTGACGTATGTTGTGAGATAGCCACGAAGGGCAACTGGGCAGCTGTTCGAGAATTAGTTTCGTCGTCACAGATGATGATGAACGGCAGCAACTTACACTTCAGAGGCATATGTGACAGTAAGAGTCTGGAAGACACCCCAAGGGATACCACAGAGGATTTCCGCAACGAGAAGCGTCTGCACGTTCTGAGCAGTGAAGAATATTGCCGTGAAACCGGTGATCAAGACCAAGCAGCCGAGCACAGTGTACCTGTACCCAATCCGCTCAGAGACGATACCGTTGATAAACAAGCCGATAATCTCGCCAACGTTGGCTCCATTTGACAGACCAGCTTGCCATGCAGCAGGGATCTGCCATGTGCCATCGGGTTGCTGTACGCCGAATTTCTGGTTGAAAGCCTGGAAGCCGTAGAGGTTGTTGATGAGGGCGATGTCAAAGCCCTCCATGACGATGAGGGTGGAGATCAGCATCGACCATGCAATAGCCTTTGGATAGAGTTTGATGCCTTGCAGGAGGGTCATGTTGTGTTCTTTCTCGGTGGCGGCTTTGGCGTTTTGCATCGTCTCGGCTTTGCTGTTATTTGGTTCGATTTCGTCTCCTGCTGATGTTCGTGAAGTGCCGACATGGTTCTCGACATCACCATGTGTGGGTTCATAGTAAGAACGGTGGTCTGCCATGGCGATTGCGGTCGACTGCAATATCAATACTGCAAAACACCTTTCTGGAAGGCAGTCCTGTAGCAGGAAGCGCCAAGAAACGCTAGTGACAAGTTCAGATCCTTGTGAAGGATAGAGCTCAGACGGTTTGGTCTAGGGAAGTGGAGGAAACAAAATGTGCGGAGGTGTCGATCTGGAAGACTGGTGGGCGTGAGAGAGGTTGAAGTCTTTTTGAGCTGGACGTCAGCATGCCACTTGCTTAGGGGTGAGCGTGGCCATGGCCGTGGTAGAAGCGGTGGGGTGGACCATGCTACGGTAGCGTGAAGAGTGGAAGAACGTCGCCGCGAGATTGCCAGTGAAAACAGCTCCAACTTCCTCGATGTCCCACATGCTCCCCGCGTGGCCAGCACGCCGAAGCTACATAGTCTGGTCGCTAGTCATCCGAGGATTGATAGGCTCACCAGTCACCACCAGGAGCCAGTCCGCCAAGTAGATACAGATAGTGCTAGTCTTCTGGAACAACTGACCCCGTATGTTGTAGGGATGAATAGCCTTGTAGACGATGGACTCGATTGCGGAGAAACCCTGTCGCCGGAGCCAATACTGCTCCGCCCAACGTCTTTAGCTTCTTTAGCGTCTTCAAAAAGTGATAAAGTTTGTGAATATCCCAGCTGAAAGTTTCGAGCACGACGCTCACAAAGTTCTGCGTGATCGAAGGCCATACGTTTTTCCGAGACCGGTATAGGGCTGAGGTTCTTTGTTCGCATACAACCACGACTCGTGGGGGAACATGACTGGATGAAGAAGCATATCTAGCTCAGAGAACTGTAGTATGTGGCAGATACGAGCGACGAGCGCCGAGCTTGTGGCCTGCAGCGGTCGACATGTGATCCAGGTGAATTTGAATTCGTAAGATGGTATAGTCCGAGCAACGTGAGAAATGTCTTATAGTCTTGGTAAGCTATCACGCTTACCATTTCTCATGAGAGCAGGTTGCTGGTTTCGGCGGATCGTGGAGGAGGATGTGCACAAGAGGATCTGCAAGTTAGAATGCCCAAAATTTAAATGTTACGTTTGGTCTTGTGTGTTGCCAACAAGTTATGATGTTGTCCAATTGCATGTATTCATAAGTATCTCGCCTCTACTGTTGCTCGCGGCTATCTCTGATCGGAAAGTCGTGTTGCCTACCTACTCCGAAGAACCGCAGGAGGGACATTGGGTGAAGAGAAGAGAGACCAGCCTACAGCTTTCTTCTCTTCTTCTTGCCCTCATCCTCGACCTCCTCGTTCATCGCCAGATCCCGCTCTGCTCCTCTCCAGTCGCGAATCCTAGTCTCGACGTCGTCGAACATCTCACGCGTATCTGCCACCATCCCATCTTCGCCCGGGTTGAACATGACCGCATTGGCGAGCATGTGCAAGACCTCCCTCTCTAGCTGCGCGCCGTTCACGATCGCCTTGGGCGGCATCAAGTCGGCCGAACGTTCCAATTCGACGGTCATGCTACTGCCATCGACCGCCCGCGCAGGTCCTGTAGTGGGCGAGTCCTCCAAGCTGCTCGTTGCAGTCGCGGCGTTCAGCGCGCGGGTGCCGGATGTGATAGCGGCGCGGATGGACTTGAGGTCGCGAGGTTTCTTGATGATCTCGCTGTAGCCACCGGCATCTTTGTCGCGTACGGGCGCTAGGAAGCGATTGCCATGCTTGTGTCCGCTGATGTCACTCATTATAGTAGTCGTCATTTTGGCGAAATTACGTGTGGCTGTGATCGTAGCCTTCCGAGGGGTGGCGTCCGGAATTTGCTCGTCTTCGTCTTCATCTTGCGACTGCTGACGCTTACGCTTCGAGGGTGGCGGTTGCTGAGTGATTGTGCCTCGTCGAGTGCGGGTCCTAGGGCCAGTCACAGACAGCCGATCGGAGTCCTCGACATCATGCAGCATATCTGCTGGAGTGGATGGTTCATTTTTAACGCGACGTCTGCTGAGCGGCCGATCCTCAGAGGCAGGAATGGAACTAACAGACTGACTTCTAGTCGCCCGTAGAGAGCCTTCCATGGCCGAAGACGCAACGCTACTTTCACGGGCCTGTCGGTTGCTTTTCCGGACACCTCGCTTGGGTTGCGAAGGTGCTGGCTCTTTCAGCTCCGGCAACTTGTCTTGCAAAGAGCGAGTCGGACGCGCGGGCGTGGCTGCACGTGGTTTTGGCGGACTGAGAGGTTCGATTTCCCTGTCCGGTCGCTTGGGCGATCCCGGTGTCTGGAATGAAAGAGGTTGCGGCTTCTTCTCACTCTTCCACAGTGGTTTGCGGCTTGGAGGTGGCGTGCCAAGCTTGGAAATAATGGCGTTCATCAATCGTTCATTCTGCGGTGGAGCCAAACGAGGCGCTGTAGCAGGCGCCACAGGTTGCTGATATGGATGGTATTGCGGCCTTCCAGCATACGTCGGAGTTTGCTGGCCTCGAGACGCTTGTTGCTGGGAGAAGTCTTGCTGGTGGGGTACCTTGGCAGGTTCCTGGGGTGCGACTTGGAAGGGAGGCAGCATGTACCCTCCGTTGTGAGGAGGCTGCCCCGGATACACATGAGTCGGGTGACCAGGCGGCCCAGGAGGAGGGTTCTGGTAGGGCGGCCGACCATTTGCGTATGGTTGTTGGGGATAGTAGCCTTGTGCCAGTGGTTGGTGTTGTGGTGGATATGGCCTCTGCTGGCGATCGGGCGTTGGAGTTGCCACGCCTGGCTGGAAGCGGTGCTGTGGAGAATAAGGCGCTTGCTGTTGTTGGTATTGTGCGTGTGGCGGCATATTTGGAGGCGGGCCATGGTGCATATTTGGGGAGCCGGGAAGAGGCCCGGCGTGTTGCGACATCTTCATACCGGGCGGTGGAGGTAGCACCGGCCTGGGGGAAGAAGAAGCTCTGTTTGAGGCATTGGGAATACGCGGACTACTGACAGCACTTGTTGGCTGATGCGGATGATGTGGTGGGTACGGTGCTGGATGGCCTGCTGGTGGTGAGGGTTGCATGCCGTGATTGGCGTGGTATTTCGGAGGAATACCGAATCGTGGCGATTGCGGTGCCATTTCTGACAACGGGGGTAGTGCGGTGTTTGATGATGCTCTGCGATGGCCTGCATGGTCGTCCTGTGGCTCCGGTCCGTGATTGATGACCGCATCAATTTTGGCTTGTGAATAGCGCTTCTGATGAGTTTGCGATTGCGTTGGTGCTTGCGTGTTGAGTTCCACAGGCGGTCGAGGCGAACTTGGGCTCGCGTTTGCAGACGTCCGTAGTTGGGCATGATCGCGGAGAATGCTGTTGTCGTGCGCTGTTGCTGGGACTGGCGGTTTAGGACTTTCTGTCCTAGTCGCAACGACGGGCTGCTGTTGCTGAACTGGCACGCCAGCTTTCACTTCTTCGGCAGCTTTTGCCGGCGCATCGCTGTGGTCGCGCTCGTACAGTCGTATCTCCTTTACAGCGTTCTCGCGATATCGGGCATATAATCGCATGACCAACTGAGGTATGAGGTGTGCATGCTGGGCAGCATCACGCACAGTCGGCGAACTTGGACTAGATGCCTTGCGTTTGCGCGAACCGGGAGACGAGTCGCCATTGGTCGCGGCATGGTCTGATTTGCTTGTGGCAGCCTGGTCGAGGTCGCGCTTGATCTCTTCCTTTAACAGGCCCAGGTATAAATCTCTTAACGCGTCGGGACTCAAGCGGGCAGGGTCGTAGGACTTGTCGGTTGTAACAAGCGGAATGGCCTGGAGGTCGCGCGAGACTTTTTGGAAGCTGAGCGAGTCGAAGCCATCGGCGCGTAGGGCCTGAAACAAGAGTAGCGACTCAAGCGGCGTGTAGGTAGCGGTGGGGAGTGTTGGGCTCATGTATGTAGAGGGCGGAGTTTGTAGTTCTGGCGTTGCTGGCGTCGGAGTGGGCGTTCGTTCGGGCGCAAGACTTGTCGGAGGTTGCAGCGCTTATCATGGCTCGCGAGGGTGGAATTAATTGATTATTGGCGCATCGAGAGGTGCCTCCAACGGGTGAGGTCTGCCGCGAGTATTTGATGGAATTGATGGGCGACGGGGAATTGTTGGAGAGTCGGCGGTTTTGGCTGGCTGTCGAGGCTGTCTTGCTGTATCGAACGAGCGCTGGCTGGAGAGTCCGACGTACATGGAAGAACCAGGGTTAGGGTTAGGACGTCGCGGCTATCGGGGAAGAGCTGTCGACTTTGAGCTCTCTCCAGTCCAAGGGTCACAAGGATTGGAAGTGAGACGATGCTCGTGCATAACATGCCTGATAATAACCCCAATATAGCAGGTTAACCTAGCTCTACAACACACCGCCCGCCTGATCATCCTATACCTACTATGTACTCTGACACCTGCAGTTGTTATTATTACCGTTTCATCTGCATCGTCTCTCACTTCCGAATGCTCCATTCTCATCATCATCATCATCCCCGCCCTGCTCCTGCCTCAAGATCACAAAGGCCATCCGCGAGTGGGGCAACTCCTTGCTTCCTCCAAGCGTAGAAGAGAGTTGATATTGCCCACCCCTTCTCCTTATTAAACGGCCGCCATTGCAGACAAGGGTCTTTGCACTTGGACCATTACCTCTTGTGTCTGCTTTGCGACTGTGAACAACTCTCCCTCCAATAATCCACAATCCCAATCCTCCCCCTCCATCAACCCTTGCATTGCCCGACCTTCGACCCATCCGACCATCCGTGACCCCGCCGACGTTCAATACCATACCATACCATCCACATACACCAACTTCCTACATAACTTCCACATCGTCAACCGCAATCATGTCCAGCGGCAAACCCCCACGTCCCGAGTCGTATGCAACACTCCCTTGCAATGGCAAAGCTCCAGGCTGACCGAACCATCCAGCTCAATCGCCCAGAGCTTTGCCGCAGACCTTGATAGCATGTTTGGTCTTTCCACGGGCGAGGTGCGACCCGAAGGCAGCAGTTCCATCTTTGACTCGGACGACATCTCCCAAGCCCTGATCGAGAAGTGAGTATCGCATTCCTCCCGAACATCAACGGCAAGCCATTGACTTACATCCCTTACAGAAAGCAAACTCTTAGCTCCAAGGCCGCCGAACTGGAAGAGCTCGAGGCCAAGCTGAGAGACGCCGAAGAACGTCTCGCCAAATCCCGCAACGCATCGCCGGCACGGCAAGCAAACGTCGGCGCGCATCGCAACCCTGCTTCAACCAACCAGCAGCAACCCACAGAGCCTGGTCAGAAGGCAGGCCACCCTCTCGCACAACAGCCCAGCTACCCACCCGACAGGCCAGCGACCCAGCGCGAAAACACACAGGCTCTGATGAGCGGCATGCCTGGCCATCTTCCTCCTGCAACACCTCAAGAGTATTCCGGAAGGGATGAGTACGTGGTGGTGGACAAGAACGCCAGCGGTGGCTACGGACAATCGGTCAGGTGAACGTGCATTTCCGCGAGGATGGACACAAAGATGAAGTACTCCACTACAGGAGGAATAATTGGGAGTCGGGAAGCAGGTACATTGCGGCGCTATTGCCCTGTACGGCAACGCATGGCATTTTCAAATCTTCAAAGGGATGAGGGCTTGTTGAGAACAAACGAAAGACCGACCTTGCAACAAGGTTTCGCTCGGATTGCGTTTTCTTTCTTTCTAGCTATACGGTTTTCTGCGATGGCTCAGAGAGGCACCTCCGCATAGGAATTAAATTCTTGCATTCAAAGACACCAGACTTCCCAAACCCAAACGCCACGCTGAAACAATGTGATCCCACGGCGACCTTGTGAGAGTCGGGGTATAAAAGACAGAGATAACCACTCAATTGAGCTTCGGTCCAGCTTGATCCAAACCTTCGAGTCCTTGCATAGGATCCACAGGCTTGTTGGCACCGTCCTCCATGGCCATCCTGTCCTCTTCACTGACGTTGTGTTTGGTAGCGTAATCCTCCTGTTTTTCAGGCAGTCAGTAAAATCACACCTCGAGCATGAGCCACTAGTCACTCTGGGGAAAACTGAGAGCCAATGTCTTGTTGACAAAACACAAACTCGTGATGACCAGGTTGAATTGGAAAAACAAAAACTCACCTGCTCCCAAACAGCAGTCTTGCTCCCCAACTTCTCGCCAGCCTGCTTCTGCGGCTTCGCCTGGTTGACTTTGATCACACGGCCGTACAACTCCGCCTGATCCATGTTGTCGATGGCCTCGTGTGCATCTTCAGCTAATGTGAACTCGACGTAGCCGAAGCCTCTATGGGCTTCTTGGGATGATTTTCTACGCAATTGGGAGTCAGAATACAAGGTTACTACCAAAACAAAATGACCGAGAAGACAAATCGCAAGCAAAATGAACCACTCCAATCGCTACTTACAACTCTGGCTTCGGCAAAGAAATGTCTGCGATCTCGCCAAAGGGAATGAAGGCGTCGTGTAGTGTTTGGGCCGTCACTTGGCTGTCGAGTCCGCCGACGAAGAGGGTGGCTTTTTCGCGCGTTTGGTCTGACATCGTTTGTTGTTCTGTCGTGGTTTCTTGGTCTGGTTTGTTTCGTTTGCAGGGAAGACTTCTTCTGATGCTACCTTGCAGTCGGGACGAGATTTGATATCACGTGGCGATTGGAACACCTTCCATTAGGTTATTCAAGGATGCTCTCGTTCGAATCGAATCAAATGCGCACGGACCAGGAAGTGGGAAGTTGTTACCTACGTAGCTAAAGGGACGACAGGCTGGCAACAGCTCAGGGAGACCAAGGGACGAGACAGGAGGCAACGCCAACACCAACACACTACTATCTAACACGTCTATTTCTCCTTTCTGCCGCAGCTGTCCCTTAATCTTCGTCCACCCCTTCTTTTCTCTTTCGACGCATGCCATTGCTTGCGTAGCCCGTGAACCCTTTCGACACATCGCCCAGACAATAGCAGCCCAACGATGGTTCGCTTACGGGAAATCTCGAGGACCGCAGTCTTCGCCTGGTCGCCTGGTAGCGGTGCGCCACTCATTGTTACTGGTACTCGCACCGGTGCTCTCAACGATGACTTCTCCAGCGAGACCAAGCTGGAGCTGTGGGACCTTGGCCTCAACAAGCTCGACGCCGACGCCGACCTCACACCTGTCGCCAGCATAACAACCGATTCTGGATTCAACGACATCGCCTGGAGCGAGCCCACCGATGACCACCCGCTTGGAGCCATTGCAGGCGCCCTAGAGAATGGCTCAGTCGATGTGTGGGATGCCGAGAAGCTGCGGGCAGGCGCCAGTGACGCTTTGGTGTCGCGGACGACGAAGCACAGTGGTGCCGTCAAGGCGCTGCAGTGGAACTCGTACCGACACAACCTCCTCGCCTCGGCAGGTGCCAAAGGCGAGATCTTCATTTACGACTTGAACAACATGGCCAACCCGTTCAGGCTGGGCGGCACGGCTGCACGAGCGGACGACATCGAATGCCTGGACTGGAACAAACAGGAGAAGACGGCGCACATTCTGGCCACGGGCAGCAGTGGAGGATTTGTGACCGTGTGGGATGTGAAGCAGAAGAAGGACATCTTGACCTTGAACAACCAGGGCCGCAAGGCGGTGAGCGCTGTTGCTTGGGATCCCGAGGAATCTACCAAGCTCGCAACTGCTACCGCCAGCGACCAAGAGCCTGCAATCTACCTCTGGAGCCTGCGTAATAGCAGTGCCCCCGAGCGCACTCTGCAGGGTCATGAGCTGGGAGTGCTCGGACTGAACTGGTGCAGACAGGATCCCGAGCTGCTCTTGTCTTGCGGAAAGGACAACCGTACAATCTGCTGGAACTCAAGGACTGGTGAGAAGTACGGCGACTTTGCCGCAGGGTCGAACTGGGCTTTCCAGACGCGCTGGAACCCTCACAACCCTAGCATTGTTGCAAGTGCGTCGTTCGACGGCAAGATTCTGATTGCTTCTACCCAGAGCACGAACTCTAAGCCCGAAGACCAGGCCGCTGCGAACCAGGCGCTCGACGACTCCGACTTTTTCGCTAAAGCACAAGCACAGCCGATGGGAATCACTTTCTCCATTCCCAAGGCACCCAAGTGGAGCGCAAGACCCAGCAGCGTTTCGTTCGGTTTCGGTGGCAAGCTGGTCAGGCTTAGCACTGACTCCTCGAAGAAGAGCAAGGTCAGCATTGAGACGTTTGCTGTCGAATCGGGCATTGGCGAGGACACGACTCAATTCGAGGAAAAGCTACTTTCGGGCGACTTGAGCGGTATCTGTGAATCGAAGATCCAGGAAGCCAAGACGGACGAGGAAAAGGCCGACTGGCAGGTTATCGAGACTCTGAACACTGGCAAGTCGCGCAAGAAGTTGCGCGAGTACCTGGGTTTCACAGACGATACCGACGACACTCTGGCCAAGGAGACCGAGAAATTGGGCATCAACGGCGAAGACAAGCCCACTACCAACGGCGAGAAGGACGACGATGACTTCTTTGGATCCGCTGGTGACAGTGATAACTTCCTCACGGATCTTGCTGCTACCAAGGGCACAAAGACGAACAACCCGTTCTCTATTCACACCGGCGAAGAGTCCGCGGCTGACAAGGGCATCACTCAGGCTCTCATGCTTGGCAAGTTTGACGCTGCTCTTGACATTTGCCTGAAGGAAGACCGCATGTCCGATGCTTTCATGATCGCTGTTTGCGGAGGCCAGGCCTGCATCGACAAGGCGCAAAGCGCGTACTTGAAGAAGCAGGCGAAGGGACCGAACTACCTGCGTCTGTTGGCTAGCATTGTTGGCAAGAACCTTTGGGATGTTGTCCACAACGCGGATCTCAAGGACTGGAAGGATGTCATGGCTACTCTGTGCACTTACGCGGACAACACGGAGTTCTCTGATCTCTGCGAAGCCCTGGGTGACCGACTCGAAGAGGCCTACCAAGAGAGCGACAGCCCCAACACATTGCGTCGTGATGCTTCCTTCTGCTACCTGGCAGGCTCTAAGCTCGAGAAGGTTGTCATCAACTGGGTACAAGAGCTGCAGGAACAGGAGAAGGCTGCGCTTGAGGCATCGGAGAGCGAGAACGACTTTGCTGTCCATGTGAAAGCGCTACAAGCCTTTGTTGAGAAGGTCTCGGTCTTCAGGCAGGTCGCCAACTTCGAGGACCCAGACAAGACCGCTGCCGCGGACTGGAAGCTTGCCCCGTTGTACAAGCTTTACGTTGAATACGCCGACATTCTTGCCGCCCATGGTCAGCTTGTCAGCGCAGAGCGATACATCGGTTTGCTCCCACCACAATTCGAGGGTGCCGACAGCGCGCAAACTCGTCTTAGGGAGGCCACGAAGAAGGCGAGCGCAGGTGCCAGACAGCAACCCGCGGCCGCTCAACGTGCTGGAGCTCGTCCGGTCACTGTTGCACCGCAATTCCAGGCCGCTGCTCCTCTGATCAACCAGGCTACCAACCCGTCGCCAATGGGCACATCATCTCCCTATGCACCCATGGGAATGACGCCTATGAATTCCGCACCGGCTGCTGCTCCTCGGGGTCCCTACGCGCCAGCTGCGAACAGCTACACACCCGCGGGCTACCAACCTCCCAATGCGCCTGCGCCATATGGACAGGCAGCTCCCTACGGCGGTGGATACCAGGCTCCTCAGCAGCAAGCAGCCATGCCTCCACCCCCTCGTGCTGGCACGACCTCGCCTTCAGGACCCCCGCCCTCTGCTGCTAAGAGTATGACCAACTGGAACGACATGCCCGACAACTTCCTCAAGGCTCGTGAGCCTACGTCGCGCCGTGGCACACCCGCACAACAGCCAATCGCCTCGCCATTCCCCAATGCTGCGCAGTCCATGATGTCTCCGCCACCACCTCAAGGTGCTCACTTCAACAAGCCCCAACCGCCGCTTCCTCCGCCACCCAGGGCTGGAGAGTCCCCGAGGGTCTTGTCCCCTCCCGTCCAGCCTCCGTTCCAGAGACCTACCTCGGCTGCTGCTACTGCATACGCACCGCCGCCACCACCTGCCAACACTCTGCCCACTCCTGGCGCAGCCCCGATCCAGCGTGGTGCATCACCGTTCCAGCCACCACCCTCTGTGTCTTCCGCGGCGCCCTCGAACCGTTATGCTCCCGCACCGGGCTCTGCGCCGTCTCCCGCGCCCAACATGCAAGCTCCACGTCAAGTTGCACCAAACCCATACGCAGCTCAAGGAGCACCTAGCCCCTACGCACCTCAGAGCCAGTCTCAGACTCCCTACGGCCAACCACCCCCACCTGGCGCAGGCGCAGGCGCAGGACCTCCTCCCCAAAGGACAGGCCCACCACCTCAAGGCCCTCCCCGCAGCGCGCAGCAAACCCCCGTCGGTCCTCCACCGCAAGGACCTCCACGCAGCGGCCCACCCCCAACTTCCCAATCGCAAGCACCACCGCAAGCCCAACCAACCCCTCCACCCCCAGCCCGCTCCGCCACCCCGAGCAGCAGCAGCAAACCCAAGCACCCCCGCGGCGACCGCTCGCACATCCCCGCCAACGCCCAGCCCATCGTCGACCTCCTGTCCCCCGAAGTCGCCCGCATCAAAGCCGTCGCCCCGCAGGCCTTCAAGCCCCAGGTCGACGACATGGACAAGCGCATCAACATCCTCTTCGACCACCTCAACAACGAGGAGCTGCTGAAGCCCGACACGGTCGACCAGATGGTGCAGATCAGCAGGTTCGTGGCCGGCAAGGAGTGGGACCGCGCGCAGGCGCTGTTCACGGAGATGCAGAGCGCCAAGTTGGATACTGAGGGGACTTTGTGGATGGTGAGTTTTTTCTGAATTTCCCTGTTTTTTTTTCCATCTGACTTTTGCGTGTGAACTTGATTTGCTGATCTTGTGATTTCTGAATAGGTTGGCGTGAAGCGTCTTATTGCTATTGGTAGGGCTACCAAGGCTTAGGGCAGGGAGAGATGCAGATGGTGTGAAGAGGGAATGAGGATGAATGAAGGGGTGGGGGAGAAAAGTATATGACTCAGTGATTGATATAGATGATGAAGTGTTTTCCAGTCGTTCTGTAGAGCAAACATACACTTGAAAGGAGTCACTTTTCGTCTTCCCACCGGGACTCTTGAAGTCTGTTGGAGCGATTGTGGGCCTTTGTTCCATTTCCATTAGTCTGCCTGGTCACTACGCCGCTCGAAAGGAGATGTGTATGTATGCTGTAGTTCTCCCTTCATCGTCGCGCCAATGTGTCTCTGTCTCGATCTCTCTGTATCCGAATGTAATGCTGCTGCTGCTGTTTGTAGTAGAACCGTCCAGAAGTATCATTCACAAGCAGTCAACGCATTTCAACGCTTCCACCCCGCAACAACCTCGTCGAGCTCCTTCTTGTACTTCTGCTGCTGCGCAATCTGCTCCAAGAAAACTTTGTACTTGGCCTCGAGCAGCTTCTTCTCCCCCTCGTCGCTGCTCGGGTACACCGCTTTGCCCGGCTTGCTCAGCCGGTCCATGATATCCCACAGCGGCTCGCTGGCGCCCTCCTTGTCCGAGCTGGCGGCTTTGGCGCCCAGCATGGCGGCGCCGTGGACGACGGCGGCGTGCACGTACCGCGGGATCATCACCGGCATCCCGCAGGCCGTCGCGATCAGATTCATGAGGACGTCGTTCTGGCACTGCGAGCCGGACATGAAGATGGAGGAGAGCACGTGGCCGGCCGCGTTCATGGACTCGACGATCTGGTGGGTTTGCAGCGCGATGAACTCGAGCGTGCCGTAGTAGGCGATGGCGAGCGAGTCCATAGACTTGTCATTGGACAGGCCGATGACGGACCCCTTCATGTCCGGGTCGGCGATCGGGGAGCGGTTGCCGAACAGGTCGCCGTAGAAGAAGTAGTGCCTGCCCAGATACGAGATCGTCGGGGCGTCGATCTTGTCCTGCATTTCGCGGAGGTGCTCGTTCAGGTAGTCGTAGATGTTCATGTTGAAGGTCTCGGCGACGGACATTGCTTCCTGGAAGGCTGGGTGGGTTTCGACGACGTGCTTGAGGAGCTCGCCAGTCGCGGACTGTCCGCCTTCGGCCATCCAGTAGTCTGGGATCAGCACGTCGCGGTAGGGGCCCCAGACGCCGTTGACGAAGACGGGCTTCTCGCTCATGGCTAGATGGCAGGTGGAGGTGCCGGCTACAGCTGCCAGGCGGGTGAAGGCTTGGGAGACGTGGTTTTTGGGCGCAGAGTCGCTGATGCTGGTGCCTCGCAGCTTGACTTTGGCGCCGACGGTGCCGATCCAGCCGGCGTAGGCGTCGATCACGCTGCTGCCGACTGCGACGGTGGTGGGGAGGCCGAGGTCGTTGGCGGCTTTTTGGGAGAGGGTGCCGATTTTCTCGCCGGCGGTGTAGAACTTGTTGTTCTAGTAGGGATTGTTAGTGAGGTTGTGGATGAGACGGATTTCTAGGATCACATGTCTTACCAGACCATTGATGCCTCCAAGACGTCTGCAGTCGTCCTTGATCAGGTCCTCAAGACCAATGTCTTTGAGGAAGTCCTCTTGCCAACCCTTCTCACTGCCGTCGACACCAACCGGGACGTAGCCCTGCTTGCAGACGGTCGAACAGAAGCTGCGGGCATCCTGACCAGTGGCCATCTTGGTCAAAGCATCGCCCAAGTCGTAGAAGTTGCACTTGGCGAATAGCTCTGGGGGCATGTTGTTCTTCAGCCACAAGATCTTGGGCATCTCCATCTCAATGCTCATGGTGCCACCGACATAGCGGAGAAGGTTGTGCTTGGTGGCATTGACCTTTTTGGTCTCCTCGACGGGACGGTGGTCGAGCCACAGAATGACGTTCCTGTCATTGCCATCTGCGTTGTCGAACTTGGGGCCTGTCACACTCTGGGGCTCGCCGGTCTCCTCGTTGAAGACTGTGAGCGAGCAGGTTGCGTCAAAGCCAATGCCGCGGACAGTTTCTGGGTCGATGTTGTGCTGGTTCATGGCACGCTGGACCGAGTTGCAAATGCACTTCCAGATGTCGGTTACGGATTGCTCCTGTCAACGAGAAAAAGTGAATATCAGCCAGCTGCTTCAATGGATGGTGTACGTGAGGGTATCCAACGCACATAGTAGCCGGTCTCTGGCTGCCAGAGGCCAATGTTCTCGCTCGCCAGACCGACAATGTCACCCTTCTCGTTCATGATGCATGCTCGTGCAGAGCCGGTGCCGACATCAATGCCGATGTAGTGGTTCTGAATGACCTTGACCTCGTTGTGGGGGTCGACGGACATTTGGCGGGACTGCTGCCTCGAGGGCTTCCTGTAGGGCATGTTGCGCTCCATGGTGGGCGACTGTATGTGTGAGTGTGCGTTGGGGATGTGTTCAGGAAGCTTTGGGAAGGTTGTGATGGGCGTGAAGAGGTGGTGTAATACAAGAAGTTATCTAAGGTGGTCGTGGTCGTGGTCGTGAGGTGTGTCAGATGCTGTGGTAAACAGATCGACTCGCTCGTGTCAGTGTAAGTGAAGAGGAAGAAGGTGAAGACGACGGAGGAAAGACAACACGTCAGCTCTACTTGTGCCTCTGGGTACCTTGAGCTTGGCCATTGGGCCTCACGGATCCGCGACAGACAGGTCCATTTCTGGCTTGGGGAGTCGGTGGATGATCTCACGCTGCACCTCTCAACACACGAGGCCCACTTCTTCTCCGCGCCCCTCCACAAAAAGCATCAATCAATCCTGGAGCTCGCGCGCCATTCGATTTTACCGAGACGATGCGGTGAGAGATGAATGCTGCACGTGATGTTGGTATTTCCAAGTCAGGCGGGTAGGTAGGTTGTCATCCGTGCAGTGCACGTGATAGCATGTAAGTGAGGTGAAGTCAAGTCAAGGAAGTGAGGTTGTAAATTGGTCCGCTTTGATGTCTTTAATCAATATATTGATGACTTGAGCGCGTGTGCTTCGCTTCAATCCTTCGGCGCCGATTGCCGTTCACCGAGAGCAAGCAACGTCGCGCTTGCGCTGGACCACCAAACAACCTCACCTTGACACCCATACCACTTCTCACCACCCCACCCCACCCTCCCACGAACACTTCCACCCCGCCGATCATGCGCTCCACGGCTGCGCTCAGCTTCGTGCTGGCTATGCTCTTCTCCTTCGCTGCCGCCCAAGTCGAAAAGCAAATCGACATCTTTGCCTGGCCGCTCTCAGCATCAAAATCGCAAACGCTAGCGAAGCTCTCCTACAACGCTGAGACGGCAACTGTACTATCCTACAAAGTGCCCGCTCTACCCGCAGGGGAGGAGATTGTGCGCATTGGATTCCACCACCCCACCACTGGCAGCTGGTCTGGCATCGCGACCGCGGCATCGAACTTTGCGGACGGCAAGGACAAGAAGCTTCAGCTTCTGCTGAATGAGCAGGGCGACGTGTACCACATTGGATTCAAGAGTCTGGACTTGCCAAGCTCGAGTAAGGGAGGAAGCAAGAAGGATGATATGAGTGTTGAGGTCGTGCCCATGAAGGCTGGCGCTACAGTCCACCTGAACAAACCTATCGTGCTCAACGCGGAGGGCAAGCTTGACGGCCAACCAGAGGAGAAGACGTTCCTGCAAAAGTATGTACAAATGCGACCACTCATCGAGACTCATGACAATACTGACTCTATTGATAGGTACTGGTGGGCCATTGGCCTTTTCCTGGTCTTCCAGGTCGCCATGGGCGGCGGTGGAAAGGAGTAGTCTCCGCCAATTTCAGGATACTAGAAGATCATATGACAATCAGATGAAATGCCATCACCCTATCTAACGACCAAGAATACACCCGTCACAAACTGGAACTAGGCAGATTGTCTCCACGACCGAAGTCTACGTTGGACGTTCTCGCTGGCCCGATCATAAAGTCTTCTCCCGCCCCGTTTCAAGAGACTCAAAATCGGTTGACAACGGTCGGCCTCCAGGCGTCGAGTCAGGCGCCGAAGCGCACCGTGCTCAAGGCTGATTCATGCTCAATCAATCCAGGGACCACAGGGACGGTACCCTGAGGGACCACCCTTCACGTGTGCCGGGTACAGCCCACCGGGATCATAAGACCAACAATAAGATTTGCCGCGATACTCCTGGTTGCGATGTCTCAGGAACTGTCAAGTCTTGTTACACAACATGAATGTGGCTGACCACCAAAAAAGAAGCACTAGGATCTTCCAGATTTAGGCTGTTAGAACGACAAACCATGATGGCAATAGAGCGCGCTTCCAATCTTGAGGGGTAGCAGATGCAAGATCAGACCTGTGCTCCATCTTCGGTCCAGCACACTACTGTGGGCCCCCCATCAGTCTTGCTTTAGCTGAACTATCACATTATGCCGTGAAGCAGCTGTCTGTCGATCACGGCTGCCTCTGGGCCTTCTCAGTCAATCGGCTGATAGCCATCCTTCCAGAACAGCCCAAGAAGCGCCCAAAAGACGCCAATCTCAGAAACCCTGCAGGAGATCAAGGTAGCGACATGGCGCACAATTGCCCTCCGTGCGCGCACGGTTGGTGGAATGGAATTCATCAAGTGAAACACCCTCTCCCTATGCAAGGCGTCGCTAAACCTATATCTTGTCGGTTCTATCGATGCCATTCCGAAATTCTGCCCCGGGTTCCTGCAATAGCTCCACCATCGATATAGATCTCAGAGGGAGCGATATGCTTTCGTTAGCTCGACAGGCCCCATCTTCCAGGAACGCCATGGCCATGATTGGTCATATGCCATCGCTACCACTGCCAGCCCTTGACACCTGCACATCAGAGTAGTCCAGGGCGGTCACTGTCTCTTATGCATTGTTCACCGACATACCCCGCGATTGAAACCTCCCACGTGTTTACCGCTTTTCAAGACGGTCGCATTACTCGCACCCCGCCCATGTCCCTGGGTTTTCTATGGCTTACCCTGTCGATCAGTTCTGTTTGAGACGTTGCCAGAGGAAGCGGTCCAGGGCGCAGTGCGAATCTGGACGCACCCTTGATGTCGAGTACTTCGCTCGGATCAAGCCGAAGACTGGCTTGCCATGCTGCCGTCGCCTGATCGTGAAGCGCCTGGAGCTGGCTCTCGCAATCGGGGCCCTAATTCTGCAAAGACGTTGAAGATGGCGTTTGGCTGGATGCCATGCTGTGCTGTGGGTATTCTTTGCGAAATAGCATAGATACCGCCGACGTACCCTCATCGACATCTCTTTTGGCAGACCCCATCAAGACACTCACCAAGCAATTAACACCTGCAGTGCAGCTTTGACTTCATAGCCAGCATTTCAATCCAGCCTGTCTGACATTCGCTCGCATCCGATCAAGTCGACCAAACAACAACAAAACTATCCACTCGCTCCTCAAGAATTCATTACATGGCAAATGGAGGATCATCTCTGCCCGCGTCTAGTCCAGCCTCAAGCTGCTTGCCTGCTATGCCTCTCCCGCCTAAGCCAAGAACCAGCCAAACAACCCAGCACCAAATCCCACAACCGCGTCAGATTCACCTTGAGCACCGCCAAAGCACCGAAACCCTCACCTCAATCTCCAGCTCCAACACCAGCAGTCAGACCAAGAACCCGAGCCCGAGCTCGCGTCGACCACGCCGTCCAACCCGCAGCTCCACGCCCGACTCAAGCACCAACAACTGCTCCCCACAACTCTCTCCAAAATCACACGCCCCCTCTCCCCGACCTGGCCAAGTTCTCCACCAACATCACCACTACCGCCATCCCAGCAGAAGCACTGGAAGCCCAAGCCCCCCTCCAACCAGAGAACTCCCCGCTCTACGCCCGACTTATGAAGCGCTGCTCAAACCCGAGAGCCAGCGCCCTGCTCAACCCATGGGCCAAGCCGATCAATTCGAGGCGTTCACTCCCGACGCCGAGATGATCCGAGCCGGCTTTTACGGTTTCCCGTACTGCGTGGCGGTCCCGGATGTGTTGGAGCAGCGCTCGAGGGCGATTGCTGAGGCGGAAGAGAAGGAGTCTCGTCGGCTGGGAAATCTGAAGGTGTGGAAGCAGCGGGCGCGGTTGAGTGGGAGGGTGGAGGCCGCGCTGAAGGGGTTGGCGCTGCCTGGGTCGCGGTCGAGGGAGAGGGGGGATCGGAAGTTTTGAGCGTGGTTTCTTTTTTTTTTTTTCGGTTCCTGCCCGATTGTCTTTCTCTTCGCCTCATTTCTTTTGTCTTTTTGAACGCACTTTGCACCTTTCCTTGGGAATCTGTCTTGCGGGTCAGCGCTCGCGTTATCAGCATTTGGTGTTTTTGGGGTTGGGTTTGCAAAAAGATACCCATGTTCATCGGACCGGAAATCGCTTTTTGTTCCTGGGATCTCGCCATTTATTGGGCATGGGGAGGGTGGTTTCCAGATCACTTTGGTTTTTGTTGTTGCATTTTTATTCTTCTCCAGTTGGATTATTAGCAGAAGTGTAGCTTTTTTTTTACTTCTTTTTACCACTCGTACACAATCATATCTCGCTTTTTGGACTTGACTCTACATTCTTACTGGGATAGCTGACTAGGTGGTTTGAGCGAGCCATAAAAACAGTCTCCAATCCCGGGCAAGTAAGAATGGTCCAATCGAACATCAACCTTGTACTTTTGTACCTTGGGATATAGACACACCTTCCACCAACACTGACCTCAAGACTCTTACAAGAGTCCAAACACCGCAATCGCCAGCCCCACAACCCCAACAGTAGCAGCAACCCTCGGGCGAGCAGCCGACGAGTCGTCACCATCATCGCCATCACCATCCCCTCCATCGCCAGAACCGCCACTCGGTTTGTCGCCATCCCAGTTGTCGCGCTGTGCAACCGGCGACACATCCACATCGTCGATCGAAGGGTCCACGCGGGTGCAAACGAGCGCCCTGGTGTTGGGCAGACTGAGCAGCATGACGCGCAGTTGGCTCTCGGCTTGCCTCAGAGCAGTACTGTTGGGTCGCGCGCTAGCATCGCCGCTCGCGAACCAAATGCCGTCGCCGGAGTGGGTGGGTTCGGCGTGGGAGACGTTGGAAGTCGGGCCGTCGTCGCTATAGGAGCCCTTTGAAAGTGCTATCAGTCCATGAAGATTAGCGTCAGTTCTTGGATGATGGGGTCGGTCGGTCGCGTCAGAGGGTGGTTTTCTTTCTTTCTTGAAGGGACTTACCTCTCCCCATTGTCTGTTGGTTGCCCACGCTGAAAACATCCCGGCACGCCTCGACGTCGAGGAAAGTCGTCCCGCAACGCCCGCCCTGCAAGCGTTCGGACATGAGGGCTGCGGCGCACTCTGGGCCCAAGACGGCTTCGCAATCGCCGTCGGCGCTGTCCGTGAGCTTGTTGGTGACGTTGGGCCATATGGGGTTCTCTACCACGGCCATGCAGATGGGCTCGTCGGCCGACGCCTGGCCGCCGGCGTCAAAGCTTTTGCCCATACGGATTGCCGTCTCGTTGAGCGTCGAGCTCGTGTTCGGCCATTGGAGATCGTACGTGGTCACGATGACACGTGGGTCGGGCAGGGGCGGTCCATTTGCGCTGTCGAGGGACAGGCGAGCGTCTGGGACGCTGAGGCTCGTGACGTTGACGCTGTTGTTGGACAAAGAGATGTGAGCGATTGAGACTTCTGCTGGACAATTTTGATTCGGCTTGACGTGGACTCACCGCCAGGTCCATTCTTCTCTGCCAAAGGTGAACTTCACAGAGTTGGTGGAGTCTGGAGAGTAAAGGTCGGTCAAGTCCGACTGGTTGAACATGAATTGTTGGGGCTGGCCGCCAGAGGTCATTCCATATATTTCGGTGGCAGTAACCGAAGCAATAGATGCCCCCGTGGCAACGGCTTTGATGAGTCTCATGTTGGAGTGCGTGTTGCTTCGTGAGGCGGTTTGGTTCGCACCATTTCAAGCGCCGAGGGAGCCTTTTGTATGTCCATACCTACTTCAACGGAGGAAGAGATTTCCTACGTCACAATGGGAACAGGTAGGTATGGCTGTTGTCGAATCATATTCCTAGTACTGTAGGATGTAGTTTCTTGGTCGTTATTGTTAGTATAAATCCTTCGCCAAGGCCGCATTTCCGTTTAAGTACGGAGCCATTGAGCTTTATTCGTGGTGTGCAAGTCTGCAAGTCTGTCAGGTAGAAGCCGCTGCAGTATAGCACGATGCCTTGGTCGATCCTGCAGGCATGAAGAACTGGAATGAAAAACCGTTCATGTCGCGCTGTGTGGTGTACATGCGTACATACATGTGAGCACTGCCAGTGATGCTTGTGACAGGCCTCAGATGGCACGGTGCACGCCTTGAGTCGTGATGTTTACTGTAAGGTTCCAGGATCAGGCTAAAACATTCGCCGCGGGGCCAAACTTTGCAATGATCGAATTATCAAACTTATACACAAACGTTCACTGCCTCGAAGGATGCACTACCCAATATAACGCCGAGGAGATCGGTGATTAACCACCCATCGATAGTATTGTGAGTCGCTGTTATTTGCAATCCCTGGTCAACTATCGCTTCACCATCGGTGGTAGCCTTATAGCTCGTCATGTCCATTGACAGGACCATCACTCATACCCGGAATTTTGAAACCACCCTTCACCGCTCGCTGGAACACACCTTGCTTGTCGTACTTGCGCGAAACACGCTGCAAAAACTTCACATTATCCTCTCCGTAAGCCGCAATTGGATCTTGGAATCCATCGGCGTAGTTGAGATACAGGTAGTCCGACGCTTTGCCGACGCTCTGGGTATAGCCCTGGACCTGCTTCACCCATTGCTTTGCGGTGTCATACATGACAGCGTCGTCGGCAGCATTGGTCCAGCGTGGAGCGAGTTGCATGAGAATGAGATCGTCCGTCGTGCGGTTCAGTCCGAGCATGTTGCCCCCGCGAGCCGTGCTGTGTTCGGTGAAGAGGTGAGGTAGAGGCTCGTAGGCGAACAGCCATTCCATGCCCTCCACGTGGCGGACGCTCTTGTACAATTCGACCGTGAGTTCTTGAACGTGAGACAAAGTCGCCAAGTCGTTGACGAAAGCGACCGTGGCAATGTAGTCCCTAAACCCCCATGGGAAGAAGTCGCTGTCTTTGAGAAGGTTCGCCAGGCTGGTCTCAATCATGTGGTCCGTCAACTTCAGCTCCGTGGTGACACCACCGACAGTGACTGGCATGGCGGGTAGTTGAAGCTCGTTGATATCGTCACCCGAAAATACGATGGAGTTCCAGATGCCACCCTCGGGCGTGCGCGAGGCATTGAACGAGAACATGTTGCCATACGCGAGTTTTGGGAACATGCGGTGCATGGCAGTTATGCCGTGCATGGCTGTGAGGGCAAGATTGGTGCTCGATTCGTCGGCGGGCAAAGGTAGCCCGGTTGCCCAAATATGTGGCTGATCAAAGGCAGCGAAGTCAAACCGAGTGACGATGCCCAAATTGCCGCCGCTTCCTTTGAGGGCCATCCAAAGATCCGAGTTCGATGTGGCATTGGCGTTGACTATCTCACCAGAAGCCGTTACGACTTCGTAGTTGAGGACATTGTCCGCAGCGAAGCCGAGCTTTGGCGCAAAGAAGGAGATGCCGCCGCCAAGAGTCACGCCACCGACAGCTGTGCTGGGACAACGACCGACTGGTATTCCAATTCCAGTACCATCGAGTTTGTTCGCTGCAGCTTGCCACGTGCTACCAGGTCCGATGCTCACGGTCTTTCTGTCTGCAGAGAGTTGCGTATCGTTCATTTTCGACAGGTCGACGCTCACGCCGTCGTCGATGTTGTTTGCGCCTGCGAAAGACATGTGTCCGCCGGACTTGACAGCGAAAGGACAAGCAGGGAGATCTGATGTTGAAGCGGATGTCAAGATCGTGATGACAGTCGACACCTCTGCAGCATCAACGGGCTGCACGATACATTTTGGTGCTAGGATGGCGGTGTTTGACCATCGGTGGTTGTTCGCTTGCGTGTATTCTGGAGTCTTCGAGCCTAGGACTCTTCGTGGGAGGACTGTGGCGAGTTTAGAGCACTGTTTACATTGTCAGTGGGACGTCTTCTGAGCAATTTTGAAGCACTTACACAAATGGAGGCCGCATCATGGGCGGATTGCTTGGCGGAGACGAGTGTCGTCGTGACGGCCGCTATGAGCAGCATGCTTTTGTAGAGTTGCATGATGAGGTAGTGACTGCAGATTGGAGCGGGTTCCTTCGACGGAGCAATATTGTTTCAACGAGAGACCTTTCTAGCCAGCGACAAGTGTCTGGTGGATACAACTGTTAGATCTTGAGTGTGGACTTGCCGTTCTGAGGTGTTATCTGGGTGGCGAAGACAATGGGCGACGTCTCGAAAATCTTGGTATTGTTCTTGAAAATGACCCGCTACCCGACAGAAACGAGCCTTGTGGCAAAAATTTGCGAATTACCATTGTATTAGGTACCATCGATGCTCAAATTGTTCTTACTTCCCTTCCGTGTTTGCCACTGTGCTGCATAGCATGCTGTGAAGTCCAGCGTAGACGCTCTGGGTTTCAATAACTCCGAGCCGTGACTCTGACGAGAGTCGTGCACAGCTGTTTAGATGACAATCCTTGCCGAACTAGGCTCGTCGCGTGGGTCACCTGTTAGTACATGTGTTGTAGTGGTGTGTCGCGGCTGTGGATGAGTTGTTGTTCTTTCGTGGATTTCCGCCATCGGCGTTCGAGACCCTGATTGGTCGCGGGTTATCTGGCGCTAAGGAATTGTCAGTGACTATCGGCACCAATACCACCCGCACGCAGCACACACATAACTACAACAATATTGTACGGATTGATGCGTCGTCATGTACATTCTCAACCTGATCGATGAGGCTAGAGATTTATCAGTTCAGGAGGAAAAAAACATTCCTGTCGGACATTGCGCTCGATCGAGGGAATTCGGCTTTTAAAGGCGACTGCCGAAGCCGTTGGACGCAATTGATGTACAGGTATTTCAAATTGCATGGAATGCGATACATAATCCTAGGTTCTTCGCAACTCATGACTCCGACATTATCAACGCGTTCCCAGGTGCGCCACACCAATCGATCAGCACAGCACCAATTCAAGCGTCCACAAGTCAAGTTCCGACTCCCGTCTTCCTTTCTTCGACAATTGGGCAGTATTGTACGTCATTCAACACTCCTCTTCAACCGCCCAGTCCCACCACTCTTCTTCACTCTGCCTACCCCATCGCCAGCTTCCCTCGACCACCTTGGCGGCCCTAGGAGGTATTGACTCGCGCTCAATTCAGCAAGTCCGGTCGTCCACGCAGAGCTGGGTCGTCGAGGGAACATGTTATGCCAGACAGGAGTCTGCGTCCCCACCGATGCAGTGCTAGGTGGTACGGCGACGTACTCGTCCGAGCGATCGTCCAAAGATGTGTCGGCAGAGGTGGTGATGATGATCGTCGGGGTCGAAGATCTTTGTTGACGCTGGCGGTGTAGGATTGGAGACGACGGCAGGTAAAGCGGCGACGGTGAGATCGATAAGCGACAAGACGCTGGCGTTGAGCGTGAAAACACGAGCCAGTCTTCGTCTTCCACCGCTTCGATCTTGCCGCTCTCTGACTCCGCGTTGTTTGCGTCGGGATCGGAAAGATCGAGGAGCTCGGGAGCTTCAGACTCGGAGTCAGAGACGAATTTGGACTCGCTGGGGTTGAGAATGAGCGAGAGAGATAAATCGTTGTCGACGCAAGTCTGATCGGTGAGAGTTGGCGAACAGGCCCATTGTACATCTTTTTGATCTGGGATGGAATCGCGGGACTTGTCGTTACAGTGATCACACCAACACTGCTTGGCGTGCCCCAACTTCAAGAAGTCGGCAATATCGATCGAGCCGCATCGCTGTTCGTTCCAAGGCATTCCAGTGCTTCCAACGGGTCGAACCGGCGACTGGCTGAAGAGCGACTGCTCGCTGTAGAAATGAGCATCAGATGGTCGGTGCTCGGTCTCTACGACACAATCAATCTGCATACGTGAGGCGATGTCTCGGATAGACTGCGACGGTGGTGTTGCGGGTGGCGTGATCAGGGTTGACGCCTGCAATGGCACGCCAGCGGCAACATCCAGATCGACTGGCCCGATCATGTCGTGGTCCACGACCAACTCGGTAATTCCGAGATTGTCATCGTCGAATTGTACGACTGGGAGACCGACGACCGAGTCTGCATGAACATGAACTGGCAGCTCATGGTAGTGGAGATTTATGACAGTGTCTTCAGACTCGTTGGAAAGTCCGGTCAGACTGTTGGAGTGTACGTAAGGCAACTGTGTTCCGCATCCTTCGAGCTCGTAAGGAGGTTGCGCAAAATGGTACTCTTGGGAACGACAGGAGATGGAGTTGGACAGCCATGCTTCGCTGGTCTTGTATTGATAGAGTTGTGCCCAAGGAAAGACGTGCCGGAGGTCAAGAGCCAAAGTGCCGTCAGCAGCAATTTCATGCGTGACGATATTCGTTGAGGTTGGGCCGTCGTCCTCGTTTTTCGATGATGGTGGATTGCAAGTTGAAAGTTCAATGCCCTCACTGACAGAGTTCGATGACGGATCGCAGGGGTCTGGAAGACCTGTGGTAGTTTTCCCCATGAAGCCGTATGTTGGTGGTGAGTTGGAGGCATCACGGCTCATCCCTGCTAAATCAGAGACATCGTCACCTCTGTCTGATCGATGAATCCAACACCCAACTGGCGGAAGTTTCACTCTCGCCTTCTTGTCATCCTGCCCTTCCGCCATCGGGATTGTGGTCGGCGGGAAGAACTTCGAGTGTCCTCTGCCAAGAACAGATCCGATGGGCCGCCAAATTTGCACATCTCTGCACGGCTCCGAGCCCAACCTTTTCATTGCAGGTCTAACCTCTGCAGGCTCAGGGAGCCCCGAGAGGTCGTGAAATGTGGGCAAGCTGTCTCTCCAAATGTCTCCAAGAGTCAGAGATGGAATCCTTGGACACCATTTTGGCAGTGAGCGGTAAGGAGATGGCGTCCGCAACAACAACGGGTTGGTTGTAAGGTGGGAAGGAAAGACTCGGAGATCGAAATCGGAGAATCCAGGCATCGGGAGCTCCGATAGAGTACGAGGCAAATGAGCTGGCTGTGACAATGGTGCATCGTTAGAAGAAGTGGTGACTGGGGCCAACAAGACTTTGCGAGGCGGTTGAGGTGGTAGAGGGGAGTTGACCTTGGTCAGGGTCTCTTCGACTGCTTGGCTGATCTGTTGATCCAACAGCTGTGCGGCAAGCTTGCGTCTGTTCCTTCGCTTGTCACGACGCTTTTTGGCCTCCTTGGTGCCGCGACTGTTGCGGGTACGACGAGAGGTGGCCACTGGGAACTCTCGGAGGAAGGATGAAGGTCTGGCGGAAAGAGGTGGCGTCGTAGCGAGGACAGAGAAACGGTTGCCTTGGGCACGATTGTCAGATATGCATGATGGAAGGTTGTGCGCAATGCTTACTGAAGGGCCGAGAAGGGTGACAGATACTCAAACCGAGCATATGATTGGAGCAGCCCGACAGTACATGTCCGGAGCGTGCATCGAAACCAGGAGGACCAGCCTCCGAGTTTTGGGCATGTTGCCTTCTTCTTAGGCTGTGTGGAGGTGTGATGAGCTCGTCTCGCTGTCGACGCATCATAGTGAACTGAAGTCGGCGGTTCGTGTGGAATAGGTGTTATATGATGATGCAAACAGGGAACGTGGGAAGGGAAAAGGTCAGAGGTCGTGAGGGCGTGTTCTCAGGGATGGTGTTTGACAGAGAGGGACTGAGAGTGATAGAGTAAAGATGTACTTATCACGCGACCTATTGCTGGAAGAAGGCGCGCTTGGAGGAGGAGATATCATACCTAAGAACGAGGGCAATGGCTTCCGGGGCCATGAGAAGTGGGAAAGTGCCTTTGGCGGAAGATCGTGCGATAGTACATTTACCTCATGCTTGCTCACTGTACAGTAGTATTGAGCCATCTGCTGGTTGATAATAGCACTGCGTTCCAGCAAAAAATACACGTGTAGGTTCATGTTTGCTCAAGACCGAGACAGTATACTTGATAGGATTCGTGAGGCAAAGGCAAAACCAGCGGTGCCTCGAGGTCGCCAGCCTGGTCAGTAGGTGGTGATGTGAATGGTCACGTGATGAGACGATTGGCAATGTGTGCAGTTCCACGCGTGATGTGTCTGAATGTATCGTTACATCATTTTCAGTTGTCATGTTGTTGTTGATTGGAAGAAGATGGAAAGGGAAGTCTCAGAGCGATTGGCGGTGTCTCGTTTGCGGGCGTGTCGGCGATTTCAACGACCTTTTCCCCGAAGTCCTCTCCGCGCCGAACGTTCGAGTTAGCCGTGCTGTATAATCTCGCCGTCACAACTGCAATCACTTACACCACCACCACCACATTGACCTCCGCAACGACGACTACGACCACAAACATACCCCTTCATCGACGGCGCTCCAGGAGAATACCCCACAAACACATTCTTTCATTCATTCATTCATCGATCCGCCGCGACTGCACGTCTCCTGGAGTCGCCCATTTTTCAACCTGACAAATTCCGTACACCACTATAAAGTTCGACCGGAGCTCGAGGGCCATTGATCCACCGATCGGAATATATACAACCAACGAGGAAATGACATCGCAAGCTTCCGTCAGTGCGTCGACTCAGCAATCGCACAATCCCAAGCGCACGCAACCAGCTCCGAGTCGCGTCGCCATTCCTCTTCCTCTCAGCAAACCTCGTGCACAGAAGCCGCAGATCAAATCAGCTGTCGATCCTGCTGTGGAAGCCCCTGCAAAGAAAGAGTTGGCGAGGAGGCTTGCAAGCGAAGATAATGTCGATACCGTGTCTGCGCAAGATGAGTCCAGAAACGTGCCGCCTACTACAAACGGCGTGACAAACGCCGCAGAGGCGACAGCAAAAGACACCACACCGTTCGCAGAAGCTTCAGTATCGCAGCATAACGCTACGACGTCTCCCTCGAATGGTCAAACGTCAGAAACATCGCAAAGACAACCCGATTCCTCATCCGCCGCGGACGCTTACGCTTCTGCGCCGGCTCCTGCTACCGATGCGACATCGTTGCGCAAACCTTCCCACATTCGTACCGAGTTGCCTCCAGCATTCGTTCCTCTAGCAGGTCAATACACATCGCACTCAGCATCCTCGTCTCGACAGCAGAACCACATCCCTCAGCCCTTCCAATCGCAGACTCCTCTTTCCCGACCTGGCACAAATGGCATTGTCTTTGGTGATGTTGAATCATCTGAGTCGTCTCCGATACCTCCGCAGTCTGCTGGGTCCGCATATGTACAGCCTCCTCAACAGCAGATGCAGAGGCCATTCCAGCCGCCTCTATTCACTCCTGTCAATCATGCGCATCACTTCTCCGAACCCCAAGCATTTCATGCGTTTCCCGGCGGCTATGCGCCACCGCAAGCCTGGAACCCGCAGCGAGCCTTCTACCCTGCACAACAGCACCCTCAATTCTCGATACCCAATCAACATTATCGATACCCTGCGCAAGAGCACTTTGCGCAAGTGGAAGTAGGCCAGCCCAACATGCCATCTGCACTTTCACGTTCGGCTTCGCCCGGCTCTGCGTATGCTGAGGCTGTGAGGCTGGGACACGATATGCGATCCCCCGTCAGAGAAGGTGGCGCAAGGGCTTTCCAGGAACCCAAGCACAACTTTTCCAACCAGCCGTCGTTCCGCCAGTCGCAATTTGCCAGGCAAATGCCCTTACAGCAGCAGCCGATCCCACCCCAGGACTTCAAACTCGACATGGACAATGCTCAGATGCTACGTGATCACGTTCGCTCCCAATACTCCAAGCCCGCTCTGACGGATTGTCATCTACAACTGTCACACGACTCGGACGCCAGCACTCAAAGAATCGACGCGCACAAGATCATTCTAGCCCGGAGTCCCACTCTGTTGCGACTGATACAAGATGCTTCCGAGACGCAACGACCGCAGCTTGATGTTCACCTCCCTGGCAAACACTTGAGTCTGCACACCTTCAACGAGTGTCTCAAATATATCTACGGTGGTCAACTTCCTCCCCTCGACCCTCCCCATCGTTCGTCCATGTCTTTCACAGAACCTATTAGCGCTCAGGTCGACCGTATGGAGCAAGCACTCCAACGTATTGCCACGGGCGCCTGGCTGGAGATGCCAGCCATTGCGTGGAGAGGCATGAACGTTGCAACGAACACGATGACTTGGGATACCCTGCCGACGGCGCTGGAATTCGGTCTTGATGGCGGTATCTCGCCCATGTGGACATTGGATGATGGCAGTGAAGAGCGCAGCAGCACTACCTCTAGCGACGACTCCCACACCCGACCGGACGCCGTCCCATCAACACCGACCCATGACCCTTATGCCACCCCACTTCTCCAGAGTATCTTCCAGTTCGTGTTGCACAGCTTCCCGCCCGACTTCTACCCGGATACTGCAGCGCCCCAACTCGAGGTTTGTCCTCGACTCCCGCCACTTCCGCCGCAACAGCCACAACAGCCGCAACAGCACGAGAAGAACAAGCTCTCACGTTCTGCCGATCCACGGTTGAGTCAAATTCGCTTCGGCGAGCTGCCTTCAGAAGAGGCGAACGCGCCAAGGCCGTCGGCTGTTACTACGATGATCTCCAGTCTGCTGTTCTCTCTACCGTTCGCATTACTCAAGTTCCTCCTCGAGCATCCAGTCCTGGCCGATCGCATGGGACCCGAGACCGTCGGGAGCATCATGCGTCAGACCATTGTTGAAAGAGAAAGCAGGAGACAACGGTGTCTGAAGGCGAAGCAGTCCGCTGTGGCTGCACGCGGAAGTGAACCCGATCAAGAGACAAATCTGTACTGGGAAGAGAGTGTTGAGGTGACTGGACAAGGCCGTTTGGGTTTGAGACTGTTCAGGAGAAGGAAGGGTATGGACACTCCACCTTCCTCGTCTGAGGGCACAGCCAACGCGTAAGATGCTTCGTCTTCCGCGACACTATCTGCATGAGTTATTTTCTTTTCTTCTTTGCGTACGAGGCATAGCAAGCGATCTGCGAGACAATTGTTGTTTGGTTGCAATAGCGTGTTACAGTTTTTGCTAAAAAGGCGTTCAAGCGGAGTTTATGTATTTTTCGACGGCTGGCCTAAGTCGATCGTTGTGCTTCACGATTCGACCAAGGGTCGGGATGAAGGAAGGGACGCGTCTTTTCGGACGCAATAAAAGTTGTAGGATAGCGTGGGAGTTGGAAATCGAGAGCAGAGACTATTTAGACACCGCATGGTTTCTATTTAGTACTGCTGTCTCGACAATTGAATGTGCCGCCTTACGCGGAAGGGGAGGAATTGATAGATGAAAGGTGGATTTCATCTCTGTACCTATTCTTATACATAATACAACTTTGAAACCTGTGTACGGCGGTTCTTCACATGATACATCGATCGTTGCATGAATGGCTTGTGAGTGTGCCTTCAAGACTCGAGGCTCGAGACGATACCACGGTGTCTCTATACAGCACATCTATACCGCAAGCCCAATATAAGGCCGGCCCTTCTCCGGCAAAGAATCCATCACAACTCAACCTTTCTGCAATCCTTGACGACGCCCCTGATCACACGACGATCCTGTTTCATCAAACAAAACCATCGCGAGCACTTGTCAGACAAATCAAATTCTGTTCGTCCACAGCATGCGTGTACCAAAGCACCACACATCAAGTACAGAAGCAATTGTTGCTTCGCGTGTTAGGGTTATGCATACCAAACAAGCATCTGCCGAATCGACTAGCAGGCCGCGCCGGTTGATCGGCACCTCAATAGTCCACGGCTAAGTGCCCGACTTCGGTTACGATCCGTTTCCCACGCGCTCTCCCTTCTTTTGACTTGCTTCGAAAACTGTTGAAAGTTGAAACGGCTCTTGACTTCGGCTAGACAGGCACGACCGGGTCCGTCAACGGTTGTCTTCTGGTTCCTCTTTGCTCTTCTTGTTTTGTTGTTCACATCACTTTCTGTTTCCTGCTTGCCAATATCTGCATTCGATCCATTCAGTCCCTTGTCGAGATTCGCCACGAAGAGTACTGCTAGAAATCGCCCAGGCCTGCTGTCTGCACCCCAGATCTACTTGACTCGGAAAGACTAGGAACCCATCTGGAGATCTCAGGGATCTAAGGAATTTGAGGACCAACGTGGTGCCGACTGAACAATACTGATCTGGAAGAGTTTCCTTACCAAGGACAATGTCGGACTCGTCTTTGGAACTTACAGAGAAGGGCGCTCGCCACAGCCATAGCAAGGAGATCAACGGCCATCCTTATCTGACACAGCAACAAGAAATTCTGGTTGAAGCCTCCGAGCCTCCGTTCACAGTCCACAATGGTGAAGACGTCGAGGCTAATGGTGCCGCTTTACATCAAGTCCGGACTGGAACTTCTCTACGCCAAGTCCCATCCAGCAAGCCATCTGTGAACAACATTCGCAGCGTACCCAATGGTGGAACGATAGCTTGGTTGCAAGTGCTGGCGAGTTTCTTCCTCTTCTTCAATAGCTGGGGAATTGTGAACACATTTGGTATGTTGTGTCACACATGGCAAAGTCATTAACACGACTCGTTTCGAACATGGCTAGCTATCGTGATGTTCGACGACCTTGCTAACAAGACCTTCAGGATCATACCAGGCCTACTATGAGACCGGCATCCTTTCTGACGCATCTCCCTCGGACATCTCTTGGATCGGCAGCATACAAGCCTTCTTGCTCATGTTCATTGGAGCTATCACTGGATCAATCTACGACGCCGGATATGTCCACTCGCTCATGCTCGTCGGATCGTTCCTTGTCGTCTTTGGACAAATGATGCTTTCATTGGCCACAACTTACTACCAGGTCCTTCTCGCCCAAGCAATCTGCATTGGCATTGGTTGTGGCTGTCTCTTTGTCCCCGGAGTTGCCATCCTGTCGACATACTTCAGCACCAAAATTGCCACAGCCATGGGTATTGCTGCTTCTGGTTCTTCATTGGGCGGAGTCATCTACCCCATCATCTTCCACCGCCTCCAACCGACCATTGGCTTCCCCTGGGCCACCCGCGTCATCGGATTCATCGCCCTCTTCGGCCTCGTGATTTCCAACCTGACCCTCCGTGTGCGCACAATCCCCGACTCCCGCCGTAAATTCCTCGACCTTCCCGCGTTCAAGGAGCCCGCATACGCCCTCTTCGTCTTGGGCAACTTCCTCGGCTTCATGGGCCTCTACGTCGTCTTCTTCTACGTGCAGACCTACGCCATCCAGACCGGCATTGCCAGCGAAAACATGGGATTCTATCTGCTTTCCGTCCTGAACGCTGGCTCCGTCTTCGGCAGAATCATCCCCAACTTCATCGCCGACCGGACCGGGCCGATGAACATGATCGTTCCCTGCGCTCTCATCTCCGGTATCCTGGCTCTGTGTCTGATCGCAGCGCAGAGTCTCGCTCCCGTGATCGTTATCTGCGCCCTCTATGGTTTCTTCTCGGGCAGCTTCGTGTCGTTGCCGCCTACGATCCTCGTGCACTTGACTGCTAATCGTGCTATGATTGGTACCCGCATGGGAATGTGCTTTACAGGTTCGTACCACCTTTTCTCAAATCTCATCAAATATTGGAATCAGGCTAACGTGGAATTCCAGTCGTCTCCGTCGGTCTGCTGATCGGAACGCCCATCTCGGGCCAGATTCTCAACGCCACTGGTTTTACGCAAACGTGGATTTTCGGCGGAGTGCTAGTTATTGTCGGTTCCCTTGTCATCGCGGCGTCGAGAGTTGCGAAGGGTGGTTGGGGCTTGATGGTCAAGGTGTAGATATGATGCAGAGTGTATCAAAACGTCTGCGTTCAGTCGTGGAGGATGGCGACTGGCTAACATGGCACACAGAGCGCGCTCGACTCGGTAATGGGGGCAGTCCTTTTGTTCAATACCCTGCGGATCTACCCTAGGCCGATGCTGTTCCAAGTCTAAGTATTACTTGACATGTTCACTAACATACACATCTTGCTCTTTGCCGCGTCGCATGCCTTGCACAGAACAGTGAGCTGTCTCTACTCTGTGATCGCCTATACGTCATTGTTATATGGCACCTGATTATAGAAACTCGTTCGAGGCGCAGAGCTATGCTGCAACCCAGCCCCGCGGCACTGCATGTACACAGCCTTGTTCGCTTCTACCTGCAGCCACCTGCAGGCGAACTGGAGCCGAACAATATCCTCAGCCTGATCCTAAATCGCATAAGATAAGCTGTCATCTCGCTGATGCAGTGGAGCTCAGAACCTGCATTTCCCACTCAGAATTCGCCGTGAACACAAAGCAACATTTGTAACAGGATGAAGCCATACACAGCCAACCCAAAACCCGGATGGACTCGATGCCTGCCGGACGGGCTCTTGCCGTCTGTCACCATCTTGACTGCCGGGTTGCTTATCATTACTCTGACCAGCATGTAAACCACCAAGCAAACTTCTGCAGGCTGGATCAAGGCGACTCTATGGCTTCATTCCCTTGACAACGTATATTTTGGGCTTCACCACTATCGTCTCCGCTATGACTGGATACCGAGCGAAGATGGAACCGGCATACCTCCAGAAAAAAGGCGCGACAATCCCCCTCAACAACAACTTTAAACGTATTTTTGCTCTGACTATTCAACATTGGGCGGACTTCTCTGTCTGCAATGGCAAGGGAGTGGAAACTGGAAAGGGATTTACAAGCGGTATAGACCTCAGGCCTGATACTGCCTGCGCCAAAGCATGGCTTGAGTGTGAGTTCATCCTGGCCTTGCATGCAATTCGCGATGCTGACATATCGGAACTCAGATCGAAAGACAGTTCTGGCCTGCCAAACCCTGTCGGGGCATGGTGCTCTAGCTAAGCAGAACCTCCCTCGATCACCTGGCACGAACGTTACGCATTCGACTGGTGAATCACTACTCAAGTTCGAGCGCCCAGATTTCAAGACTCCTTCGAATGACATTGCGAATATCATAGACCGAGGTGCCTGTACTTCAGACGGGACCTCGCCACTTGCATCGATCGACTGGGTTGCATATGACGACGGACGCTACTTCTTGACCACAAGCAACATCACTTTGGGTCATCGAAATAGGACTTGGAGTATCCACATGCCTCCGGCTGTGGTAAAGGTTTGGAGCAGTTATGAATTTGACGTTTCTCAACCCCGGAACTCCGACGGCTCCTCCTGGTCAAGGTACTACAGTGTCGGGACAGACGGACCGACGATAAGTTCTGAGGAGCTGCTCGACAAGACTCTGTGCCAACCCACCAAAGTCTACCAGTGGGGATTTTCTTCCTTGCTTCTCTCCCTCTTCGGCATTGCCACGATGGTCAGCGGTGCCATCCTCCTAGCATTGAACGCGGTTATATGGCAGCAGACTCGCACCAAAACCCTTTCTGTGGACTTCTCAATTTACCGCGACATCCTGGATCTCGCCGGCGAGATTAAAGCCGAGCTTGGGGAGGGCGCTGAAGACTTATCGGCCACTGTCTTGAACGATCGCATCAAGACAGACACTGGCAATGTGAGGATCACCGAAGATCTTTCTCTCCCATCAATTACTAGCGAGGGCGGTGAATATTCGTTGGTCTCGACGGAACGAGAGGCACTGCAGAAGTGCACACCAGCAGCATCATCTCGGGTTTCCGGAGAAATCGGATCTTGAGGTTGAGAAGTATAAGCAGCAATCTATAATTGACCTAGCTAGCTGTAGCACTCCTTTTATAGCAGTTTCCTACTTTATAACATCCTCTCCTAACCCCTCTTCCAAACCCCTAGGCTCTTGAAGGACGCCAGTCACAGCCGATTCGCATGCCGTTAAGGGCCTCATCGCTAGGAGACGCTTTCACTGTTGCCTTTATTAAGGAAGCTAGAGAAGTTATCCTCCCTCGAGTCAACATACCAACGGCTGCCGATGTGAAGGAGTGCAGCGTCGGTGGCCCGGGAAATGTCCATCGTCGGTCCCCTTGTCATCGCGATATCGAGAGTTGCGAAGGGTGGCTGGGGCTTGATGGTCAAGGTGTAGATATAACGCGAGGTACACCCCGAATTCTATGCATTCAATCCCACCTCCACGTCAAGCATGCTGGGGATGTTGACTGGCTAATACGGCTTCCAGAGCGCGCTCTAGCTTGAAGATTGAGAGCGTCTTTGAGTAACGCCGCTCGATCTTGACGTCCATGTATCCCTCCGATCAAAGATGAACGTGATTGTCCTTCTCGTCAGCCTCCACGTCCGAGCTATATGCTTCAACCCTTCCTACTAATCTCATGAGTCGCAAACTTTCTCTTGCCATTGAGACGATTACTGGCGCCCAACCCAAGCTGCCCGATGTCGTCTTGCTCATCCCCCACGTCGCCGATCCAGCCCGGCAACATGTCCAGCGTCTCGATTTTTTGCACGTTGCGCACCGGACGAAACTGAATGTCTTCCGAGATTGACGCGCCGATCCTCAACATGGCGAACGCGTCGAGTTGATCGGCCCAGCGCACATGGGTGGCGCTGTAGATTGCAAGTGCGAGGAGCATCGTGAGGAAGCCGCCGATCAACATCGACACAACGACGATGCCGGTGAGTGATATGGTCGGAATTGCGATGTCGGCACCACGGTCGTAGTTCACCATCCAGTGACCAAAGTACTGCGAGGTAAGCCAGGCCTCGTTGGCCAGGAAGGCGGCGGCAGTGAAGGCGTTCGAGGGGCGATTACTATCGAAGTCATCTTCTGGGGACCAGTAGAACAGCCTTATGTAATCGACGATCTGACGCGTCACTCATTTCCCAGCAGTCTCTTACTTTACCACATCCCCTCCCAAACCCTCTTCAAAACCCCCATGCTCTCCCGCCTCTCCTTCTCCCGCCCCTTCGCCTCTTCGCTCTCCCATACCAGACATTCCTCGTCAATCTCCGCCTTTCCCGTCCAAATGTCCGCCTCAATGGAGGGGATGTACCGCGTCTTATGCCACAGCTTCCACGCCACGAAGAGCACAACAAAGTACCCCACGCCGAAATAGCTTGTGATAAATCCTTTCGTATCCCAGGGCGCGAACGTGTCAAACCCTAATGTCATGATGATGCATATACCGACCAGAATACCCCAGTAGCCTGTGTAGGGTGCCAGCGGGGACTTGTACGGTAGGAGATTGAGGGGGAGGTTTTGAGCCATGATGGCGTGGTGCCAATGGACTACGACAACGTAGGTGGCGGTCTCGTTGATGATGAGACCGGCACTCGTAAGCCCGACGAACCAGTCGAAAACTTCGATAGCGTTATTGGACGTTACGAGGAAGGAGACGCAGGAGACGAGGGTGACGGAGAGGACTGTATCATGGCTGAAGTCAGCATTAGGCTCACCCTGTCTCACATTGTTACAGATAGCACTCCCATTGAGCTGTACGGATCACACTTACCAGCAACGTACGGAATGCCCTTCTTCGAACACCTGAGGAACATCTTTGGAGCCTGGCCGTTCTGCGCCAGCGAGTAGAGGGACCGGCTCGCCGTGTAGAGGAACGTGTTTCCGCAGGAGAACCCCGAGAGCAGAATCATGAAATTGATGGCGTCCGGGAGAAACGTCGTGATCCGGAGCTTCGTGATTCCAAACACCCACGGTGAAGACCCGGCACCAGGCTCTCCATTCTCAACGGCTTGCAGGTACTCGGGATCTCTGGACGGGCAAATTATTCCCACGGCAAGGGCTCCCATGACATAGAGACCGACTACACGCCAGACGATGAGTTTCGCCACTCGTGGGATGGTGCGGCGGGGGTTGGAAATCTCTCCTGCTGATAGCGCCAGGAAGGCAGGTCCACCAACTGTGAAGACAGCGTAGCGGACGGAGATCCAGATTCCCAAAAAGCGGCCGGTAGCTCCTTCCGCGTAGTACGAGTGCATGGCGTTACCGTCTGTCCAATTGCGGAAGCCATAGGCGTCATTCCGAGGATTGCCTCCAACCATGGTCACGAAGGTGACCATCATGAGGCCAACTAGGAGAATGACCTTGCAAGATGCGAAGACGAACTCCGACTCACCGTACCATCTGTGATTCATCTTGTCAGCCTTGCTACTCCTGGGGCTAGAAAGTGGACACTCACCTAACGGCCACGATGTTCAGCAAAACACAAAGAGCCATTGCGATCGCTACCCAGACTCCCGGATTGATGTCCGTGGTCCAATACTGCATGACCGTCGCGACAGCCGAATACTCTGTGCAGACGAGCATAAGACTGGCGAAGAAGTACGTCCATCCCATAGCAAATCCCAGCGCCGGGTCAACGAGCCTTGAGGCGAGTCCAAACAGCGAGCCGCGAATCGGCAGCCAAGCACACATTTCTCCTACATGCAGCGTGAGCGGCCAGATGAAGCAGAGGCCGTAGAACATGTATCCAAGGGTCAAGGAGATTGGACCAGCGCGAGAGAGCACACCTCCGATGCCTACAAAGAGGCCGATACCGATGGCGCCGGCGACTGCCATGAGTTGCACATGGCGGGCGGAGAGTTTTCGTTTCACTGCTTGGGGAGTTGAGGCATCGCCGGCTTCGATTTTGGGTACGTTTTCCACGGCAGGTTCGGTGTATTTGACCTCAGGTTCGACGGCCATGGCTTGAGGAAGGATAGGGTGATTGAGGAGCGAGGCATGATCCCAGTGTCCATGTCCCAGATGATATATTGCCCTTCGCCCAACATGCAAGACCCAAGACAAGTCATGCTAGACATCATGACAGGCGACCCCAAAACATCTTATCGCGACTTGCCAGAAGAAGCATGACCATGCGAATTGCAGACACCGGAGGATTGATATCACGATCTTGGCGGAAGGCTAGAGTAGTCGGTTTCTTGTTGATCTGCTTGGCCTTTGAGTGCGGCCAATGGTTTAGGAAGCCGTCTTGGGAGCTTGTCGTAATGTTATGAAGATAGGCCAGAAATCCCTGCCGATAAGACTGGCCGATGCGCAATGCCGTTCGTAGTGCCGAGAGCAGGCATTTTGACGGGATTTCTGTATAGGCCATTCAATTATTCATTTTTTATAAAAAAAAAAGGAGTGAGTTAGTCTCTTCTCGTATGCGATCTTCCAAGCGTAGACAGGTCGGAGGAAGAATTGCAAAAAGCAAAAACATACAACAGGCGGGATTCCCAGATGGTCACCCACTCTAGTACTAGTCGCCCGGTTCAGTGCTTATGTATGGCAGAGCGGACGGGATGCCCAGTTCTCACTGACCTATGGTCGTATGTATTTTTTGGTGTGTTTGGATCGATTATGACCATCTTCATTGAAGCTTTGAAGGATCACTATAAACATGCACGCCTCCCGAGTCTCAACCGTCCCAGTTGCCAAATGTGCTGCAACTCCAGCCAGACTCCGCGGCCTCTGGTGGAATCACTCTTTTCCAGCGCGACCTGATTGGCAATCTCGTACGAAATGCCCGACACGGGTTCCTCTATATCGGCATCCGTCGAGAAAGTCAAGCGTCCTTTGCAGCCAGGTAAGAGGTCATGATCACCCTGTACCACCCCTAAGCGCAAAGGACACAAGTGTGCATCGTGATCCATTGGAGGCCTAAGGCAATTGGCGTGGAGGGCTGCGCTGTTGACCGCCATGCGCGGGAAATGGGCCGGCACATTCGGATACTGGCGCAGACTGTTGAGTGCGAGTAACCAGACGATGAATATCCCAAGCAGACTGGTGAGAAGGATGCCCAGAACCGAGAAGCCGACTCGCGAGGCGTCGCCGGATGGGATTCGCCTGCCATCAGGCCCTGGACCGTAGCATGTTGTTTGAACTGTGAAAACGCTCTGAGACACCAGCCAGTGGAGGGTCACAAAGGCTAGCATCTGTGGGCCAGCATATTTCCAGGGAAGCGAGAGGAAGTATGATGAGCGCTGCATTGCATTCGTGGGGGAAGAGACCTCAGGGCTTTCCTCTCTGTGAAGAAGCGAAGAAATTCGTCACCGGCCACTTGGCAGGTTAGAATGTTGTTGTAGAACAGGTACTCAAAGCTGATCAACACTTGGAACATGTTGGCGAAAAGGACGTGTCGCACATGCTCGATGCCGCGCGTAATGGTGCTAGAGATGAAGGGCCCGCCGATCAAGGTCTGCCCGTGAACTCTGCCAATGCCGTCCTTCAGTAAAGCTGGAAGGCTCGCGCGCATTCCATTGTCATGATATGCTGCAAGCCCTACACCGAAGAGGGCAAATCCGAGTATGATTCCTGCGAAAAGCCTTGGATGAGCGGGTTAGTCAGTGTACAGGAAGTTTGTTGTCGGAGCCATGTAATACAAGGTCAATGAGATCGTCCAAGACTTTTCGGTGACAGCTTGATACCACCTTGGTCTAACCGGTGGCGACCACTTGCTCCGCATTACTGTTACACCCTCCCAGCGTCCAGTCTTTAATGTTGGGTATTCTGAGCTCTGTCGATCAAGACTGCTTCCACTTGCCAGAGCGTCAGCGATAGCATCGCCAATATTCACCAGAGTGTCTTTGTGGTGTCGTATCAATACTCCGGCTATGAGCATGAAATCTGTAAACGTGAGTATGCATACCATAAACAAGATCCACTCGTTGTATAGCAACTCGCATCGATTGGTCATGTCGGCCGCCTGTTCGCCAACGAGGCAGTGCTCCACATTGATCTCTACATCATGGCTTCGGCCATCTGGAGTGGTGAATTTCTGGTACACCGTCCAGTGGTCCTGAAAATCTCGTGCCCAGTCCATTGTACAAGACCGGTCGTGCTTGTCTCCTCGGTTCGGGCATATCCAGGCTGTAGCTGAGTTCCACCGCGCGGGATCGCTGCCACTAATGAATCCGAAGACAAGTGACGACCCATTATTTTGCGAAGCGGTGATGTCCGCCACAAGCACAACTTCAGAGCTTGCGTTGCGAGGGTCTATGTATAGAGACATACAATCGAGATTGCTGTAGCGCGTAAAGTTTCGTGCGTTCTCATGCAGTGCGTAGATTGCCGAGCTATTGTGTGAAATTGTCGGATCCAGTATTGGACGTTGAGCAGCCCAGTCGTCCGGCATGGTCAGGTAGTCTTGTGTCACGCCAACCGCGGGAAAGGTGGCGAAAGGGATGGAAGTAAATACTGCAGAGTTCCATCTGTTGTTGCATCAGCGGCTTGGTCGCACGCAGAGCTGCTGACGATACTTACATGAGATGCAGTAGTGTCGAGCACAACCCCAGCCCCAACCATGCTATCTTCCTATACCGAGTGACATGCCAGAAGTTGTGAAGACTGTGAATTCCAATGTCAAAGTATCTCCCAGATTCGTGTGCGGTCCGTACTTCTTGGCCAGTTGGTGCGACCAGCACCTGCATGCAGTAGTTCCCAGCACCTAGGAATAGACTGGACAAGGCGTTGAGTAAGAGATGGATACCGAGATTGATGTTCTTGATCCGGCTGCAGTCTCCCGTAAATAGCGTCCCAATTACGGCGGATGTCGGATGAGTTTTTGCTGCCCATATGGTCCATGCGAAATTCAGTACGAATACCAGACATGGAAGCGATGTCTGTACTGCCAACATGACCCTTCTGCGTGACATTACCACACGACAAGTGCGTGCGGATTTGTCGTAAGGGTCGCATGCAGGGATAAACTTGGAAGGAGCTGCTATGTTTGCATACCGTTGGCACTCTGAGTTTGAGGCGCGAAGCTCACGGCCACCTTCTAGAGAATCCGAGAGCAATCCAGTCGATTCTTGTACACATAGGCCACTGGCGACGTCCAGAATCTCGGTTGGTACCCGGGTGAAGCCTCTGGTGAAGTCGTCCAGTTCGAAGTTTTCGTCGTTCGCGGCACGCTCAATTCCGCCTGTGAGTGCTGGAGTTGCCTCATTGTTCGCTGTATCGGCTTTCAACGCCTCAGTCTCAGACTGTCCGTAGTCGCGAGCCCGTGATGTGTCCGCATCTGTAAGGAGCGACATCAGTGATGAGCGCAAGTCAGCCTGTTAAGCCGATGTTGCGGGAAGAGGAACCCAATTTTTCCAGCATCACGTCCTCTTGCGGCCGCCTTGCACTGCTTGCAGGCTGAGTTGCTCAGCTTTGGCCTTGTAGGTATCTTTATCGTCGTGCAGGCGATGTGCCTGCAGCTCATGCAGTCATGCAGACAAGCCACCAATCACCTACTTACACTTCACCTATGCGTTCGCTGTGGCGGATGAATCCTACGGTTCTTTGCCTGATTGTCAGCGTAACAAAGATGATGCCGAAGTGCGCATGCTGTTTGCAGTCAGCTAGACGCGACGGGCAGCCACGGCAGCGTCCTGTGTCTTGTTTTGCTCCCAGGATTACGCGCATCCGTGTCACCGCAAACTTGGCACTCTAGTGAGTAAAAGCACGCCTGCACGCTGGCTCCTGGATGGCTCGGTCTTGGGCGAGCGAGCAGCGCAGTGCATGTCGGAGCCCGCAGCTCATGCTCGTGTTTTGCGAGGCTAAGTACTGTACATGTGCGCCATGCTTCTGCCTCAGGCAGCAATCGCATGGCGACATCAGCCGAAACACGCGTTGGCGGGCAGTTCAGCTGGCGTCTACATCACAACCTCGCACATCACTGGCATGATCGAATCTGGATCTTTGGTTCACTGTGTAAGCAATCAACACCTGGCTGTTTTGCGCCCTGTTTCATATCATTCCACATCAACAACGATGCATACACTTCCCCTTAGCCAACATAACTCGCAGCCGCCCATTTGCATTTCCTTCTGTCAGAGAAGCTAACACACGAAGGAATGATTCGTAGCAAGTCTTCACTTACTGTTAAGCCGCCTGAGCATCGGCCATACTCTCGGCGTCCCAGTTCTCACAAAGTCCCTTCCAACAAGCCAGCGCCTCGGGCGTCTCAGCCCAAGCCTCATACGTCTGCGAAAGCGCCTGAACAATCGGCAACTCGGGCTGGTACATCGGCTGCATCTTCTTGTAATTCTCCGGATCCATGATCACCGCCCAGTAGTCCTTGTTAAGGGCGTTGACTTAAACACGCAAATCCCGTAGTTCGGCTTTGAGCTTCTTCATGAGCGGCACGAGATCTTCGTGCTTCTCGATCGCTTTCATCCGCGCAGCATCGATCTTGGTCGCCCCACTGATTTTGTAAGAGCGAGACTGGTCGGAGAGCTCGGTCGGGATTTTATCGCCAACGACTTCATCCGCGCTCTGGAGATTGCGCAGGTCGATCAGGATGCGGACCTTGAGGAGGCTCAGCATGGCGGCGTGAGCGAGACTGAGCTTGTTGACATCAGCCGGCTGACGGAGAGTGCCATTGTCGCAAGCATAGATCTCTTCCATTTCTCCAACACATTTCTGCCTGATGAAGTCGTAGCATTCCTGGTCGCGGCCGAGGCGGAGGAAGAGAGTCGGGACATGGTCACGCGCGTCCTGGCCATTCTGCTCGTTGTTGCGGTCCATGCTCGCGATCTCTAGACAGCTGTTCAAAGCGGTGCTCACACCACTACGGGTGCCGAGGCGTAGAACAGCTCGGGCGTAGATATAGCGGACGTGGAGGTACGCATTTACATCGTCGGGGTGCGAGGCGAAGAAGTCGCGAGGATTGGTGTTTGGGTTCTCTTCCAGAGAGTGCTTCAGGTGCTCCAGCGCTTGCCAGTTGGTCTCACGGGTCATCTTGACATGTTTGCAAAATCTCTTGTGTGTCGGTCAGTCTTCTTTTTGATGGTCGCGGCCGCAGTAGAAGACTACGAGGCAGCTTTTGCAGGAGTTGAGACCAGATTCGGTCTTGCATATTGCGCACTGATCTTTCTCCGGGAGAGGAGCGGTGGTCGCCATCTTGGTTGGATTGTTGGAGGTCGCAAGAGATTGTCAAGTATCTCAGGTCAGGTATCTTGGGTGAAGAAGATAAGATGTCGGATCTGCTGTGGCGATGTTGGCATTGAACTCGCGTTGTCGAGAAAAAATGTTTTCATTTCTCTGTGTATGCACGGGTTATCCACATGCACCACGGTTGATGCCGCTGAACATCAAGTGTTCATTCGATGGTATACATCCGACGCAAATGCGATGCAACTGCGATGTATCATGGCGTTGCGCAGGAAGTAATACCTCGGTGAGGGAGGTAACTCTCATCTGATTGGCGTGTTCGAGAAAGCGCTACCTTCGGGAAGACGGACGGAAGTTAAGCTGGATATAATAAGATCATCGCGTCTCTATCGCAGTGACAATAACTTGTGATCGCAGAAGAGTCTCGACTTCATCGCGATGTCCTATAGATGAGTGGTCAGAGAAGATTACAATTGCTTGATCTAATGTCAGAAGAATCTCCATGATTGCTTATTGGCACAGGCATAGGCAGTCAGTCATTGCAATCAACTCGTTGATGTCAGGGTTAGGGTTGGGGTAAACGACATGATCAGATCTTTGCTACGAAAATGATTAGTGCGCCTAATACCATCCGGATAAATAGATTGAATTGCTACAGTAGTATGTCGCGATCTAATCAGCCTACATGGTGAGTAGGAGGCCTGAAAACCAAAGATGTAGGTTGGTACCTTCGAATGAATGCCAATCGGGTAGAAACACAATGTCAAAGTCTCAACGTTCGCATGTGGTTGTACCCGCCTAGATAAAACCAACACATGTTTCAAAAGACATGTTTGTCAAGATATCACACGAGTAAATTATGACAGAGCGATTCCAAGAACAAGTCCGACGATACAACGAGGCAGAGCAGTAAGGCACAGTGATTGATCGTACAAGAAATCTCATTCGTGTGAAAATAGGTCTTACTAGCCATAGCTATACCCAACAAAACGCCATACCCATCACATCCGTAAATTCATCGACTGTTTTCCCTTTGCGACTGGAACCATAATCTAAGAGTAAAGCTTCTTCTCGACGCTGCCAGCGAAGCCCTGGATACCACCCTCGAGCTGGGCAGAGGCAGTCCTGTACTCGAACCTGACCTCGCCGCTCTTAACGCCCTCCTGCAGCTCCTCGATCGACTTGCAGCCGATGTCCTGCAGACTGTGCTGAACACCAGCAGACAGGTAAGGGATGAACTTGGTGATGCTACCACGGTCAAGGACGGAGCCAGAGACACCCTGGGCGACAAGGAGCTTGTCACCCTCGGAGAAGTAACGGGCAGTACCGGCGTTCTTGGCAGTGTTTCCAGCCTTGTCGGTGGCACCACCAGCCTTCTTGTCCTCCATGGCATCGATGGAACCCATGCCGCGGTAGATTTTCCTTCGGAGACCGTCCTCACCGATAGTGTAGCTACCGGGAGACTCGGTAGTAGCGGCGAGCAGACCACCCATCATGATGGTACCGGCGCCAAGGCAGATTGCCTTGACAATGTGACCAACGTTCTGGATACCACCGTCGGCGATGCAGGGAATGCCGAAGCGAGCGGCGAACTCGCAGACGCGGAAGACGGAGGTAGCCTGGGGGCGACCGACGGCCATGACCTCCTGGGTAATGCAAGCAGATCCAGCACCCATACCGATACGAAGACCGTCAACACCGGCCTCAATCAGCTTGGCGGCCTGCTCGCGGGTAACGACGTTACCACCGATGACATCGAGCTTGGGGAACTTCTCCTTGATCCAGCGGATCATCTCAAGCTGGAAGATGCTGTTGCCCTGAGAGCTGTCAAGGATGACAACGTCGAGACCAGCCTCAACAAGTGCGGTAAGACGTTCCTTGTCGTGAGGGCGGGTGCCAATGGCAGCGGCAGCAAGCAGCTGCTTGGTACCGTGACGCTTGCTTGCGTTGGGGTATGAGATGTTCTTCATAAGATCAGATCTCGACAGGAGCGAGACAAGGTTGCCGCCAGCGTCCACAATGGGGAGCTTGCCCTTCTTACTCTTGCTCAGGATGTTGTTGGCCTCTTGCAGGGTAACGCCCTCGCTGCCAGTGACAAGGTCGGTGCTCATGATCTCGGTAACGGGGGAGTTGTCGTCGTCGTGGAACTGGACGTCACGGGGGGTGACGATACCAACGAGCTTGGAGCGGAGGGTGCCATTTTCTGGTAGCTTGTTAGCTTATATTTCTCCCTAGTGAAATGACAGTTGATAGTATTGGAGGGATTGGAAAGATCAGTATGTGTTTTTCTCCTCAGGACCCTGGGTATGATGGCCCTGGGCGTATGGTTGAACGAAAGTTAATAAATTTGTTGTTCATCAGGGAATCGGACGATGTGCATGTGCTTGAAAATCGAGATCAGCTTACCAGTGACGGGGAAACCGCCGAAGCCCCACTGCTCCTTCAGTTGACGGGCCTCGCCGACGGTGGTCTTGGGAGAGATGACAATGGGATCAAGGATGAAGCCGTTCTCGTAACGCTTGACCTTGCGGACCATCTCGGCCTGCTCCTCGATCGAGCAGTTGTGGTGGATCACACCAATGCCGCCAAGAAGAGCCATGTGGATAGCCATGTCGGTCTCGGTGACGGTGTCCATGGGCGATGAAGTGAATGGCGTCTTGAGGGTGATGTTGCGGGTGAGCTTGGAGGTCATGTCGACCTGGGAGGCAGGGAAGCCAATGTGTCCAGGCAGGAGCAGGAAGTCGTTGTATGTCTGACCGCCCATCTTCTTCTCATCCAGGAGCTCATAGACAGAGATACCATCCTTGGCCTCATACTGCTTGAGCAGCTCGAGGGCCTTGGTGGGGTCCTCGACCTTGACGCCGTTGGCAGACATCGCGCCGGTTGACGATGTTGTGATTTTTTGGCGGAGATGGCGGGGGAAAGTACGTAATTATTCGTTCGCAAAGAACAAGTATAGGATGCCTTTGATCGGTATTAGCAATGCGCAAAAGTAAGACTCTCGGAGCTCGTTTCTACTTACCCCAAGAGAAAAAAGGAAAGGAAAGAGTGACGAGAGGTGCACGCGAGAAATTTGAGTCCATTCTTGCTAGCTTATCTTATCGGGGGCGATCCCGGAGTTGCCTGAGGCAAGAAGAATTCAAGCTTGACTCGAGCAGAGGTTCCAGCGAGCCAGAGTCGGCGACCGCTGATTGGCCAGGTTTGTTTGTTGTGAACTTGTGAGTGCCCGTCCAACAACTTCCCGACAGCACAGGACGAAAGAGAGCAACGTCCATACTCTCTACTGATACCCATCCCACATTCCAGGCCGCCAGTCCTCGACCTCATTCGACCTCACTTCACTTCACATTCGCTTAATGCGGCAGGCACACGCATCTTGACTCGGATTAATGCACAACATGATGTCCTTGATGACCCAACCTTACACCCAATAATTGCCATCACCAACACTACCTACCTACCACACTGGGCCTGCGCTGCGCCTTCTGTGGCCGTGTAGAAGTACCCTTCCTGCCCGAACCCGAGAATCGCACTCAACATGCCGTCTCAGTATGCGCACCCGCAGCTCACGCCGTCCTCGCCGCCTCATAACCGCTTTCGAGACCACTCGCCCACAAAGTCGTCTCCACTCCGACACACCCTCTCGACCCTGTCCAACGGTAGCAGCACAGACGGCTCGTCGCTTCCCAGTCGACACGGTACTCACAGCAGCAATGCCTCGAGTGCCTACAGTCAACAGAGCACCGGCGGCCTGAGTGGTTATGACTCCAGCGCGGATCCTTTCGTGAGCCGTGCTGCACCCAAACGAGAGCGCAGCGAGAGTCCTGTTAAGAAGAACTCCGCATTCGCTCAGTGGGAGGCGAGAGAGAAAGACGAGCAAGCACAGCAGGACCAGACCACGCCTAAACCAACACGAAAGGTGATCCGACCTAGCAGCATGGATGGGAAGAACTCGCCAAAGAAGATACAGGAAGACGACTGGCGCAATGGCATGAGCTGGCCGGAAAGTCGAAGCGCTCTCTCCAGCGTTGCTCCGAATACTCTTCCAGAGTCGCCGCCTTCACATCGCAGAGGTAAATCACATAACGACTTGGCTTTCCGGCCTGCGAGTAACACAGACAACGAAGTCGCCCAACCACCCGCAAAGTCGCCCACACGAGGACACAGCCGAGGTCAGAGTCTCGATGTGACTCCATCGCTCTCGGCGGGCATCCCTAGCCTGCTGCCTCCCTCCGCGACAAATCGCAACAGCTTGGCGACATTGTCCAGAAGCGATTCAATGCGCGCTAGCACGCGACCAAGGTCGAGAGGGCATGCAAGATTCGGCTCTGTTGATGCGACTGTGCCACACTTGGACGACAAAGAGCTGGCGACGCTACAAAACAGTACGACACCGCAATTGCGACATCTCTCAAAGTTTGCGCATGATGGCGCTGAAGATCTCAGTGTCCACTCGCCAGATGAGCAAGTCGTCGGCCTCACTGGTAGGAGAAGACTCCAAAGATCTGGCTCAATGCAGGGCTCGCATCAAAGAACACAGTCAAGCTTTGGCTCTCAATGGCAAAGCACCAAGTGGATGGACACCCAGAGGAAACATCTGCAGGCATACGAATACCTCTGCCACATCGGTGAAGCCCGCGCCTGGATAGAGGACGTACTGGAGCCGGACAAGCTCCCTCCCATCGTTCAACTGGAAGAATCTCTTCGCAATGGCGTGACACTCGCCGAAGTCGTGAACCGACTGTCTCCAAACATGGAACAAGACCTACAGAACATGCTTGGAAGTTTGCGGATCTTCCGGTCCCCTCGACTTCAGTACAGACACAGCGACAACATTGCAATGTTCTTCCGATTTGTGTCAGCTGTCGAACTACCCGAACTTTTCCGATTCGAACTGGTCGACCTTTACGAAAAGAAGAATGTACCCAAGGTTATCTACTGCATCCATGCCTTATCGTGGCTTTTGTATCGTCGCGGAATCACATCTTTCACCATCTCGCATCTTGTCGGACAGTTGGAGTTTACCGGAGAAGAGTTGGAGGAGACGCAAAAGGGCATCGATCGAAGTGGAGTGAAGATGCCAGACTTTGGTGGCATGCGCAAAGAGTTGGACATTCCGGAGCCACCGCCTCCGCCCCAACCAACACCAGAAGATCTACTCCGAGAACAAGAAGATGTGATCGCGGACATGCAGAGTCAGATCAGGGGTGCACTTGCACGAATGCGGCTCGGAGATGTTATGCAGGACCTCTGGGATGCAGAGACGGGCATCGCTCACTTGCAATCGAGAATGCGAGGAGGCTTCGCAAGGGAGGTGTTCAATTTCCGCGCTGGTATGGACAAATCCACCAAGGCCCTGCAAGCAGCTGCAAAAGCTATGCTTGTTCGGCAGGCGTTGCGAAAGAGGGAAAAGTCGTGGGCATCTCGAGAGGGGCAGGAGCGTATTGTCAAGATACAATCTCTGTGGCGCGGTAGGAAGGAGAGGGTAGAAACCAAGAAGATCAAGACACAACTTCGTGCACAACGGTATGGCGTCAAGGAGCTGCAGGCCGCCATTCGCGGTACCCTTGGCCGATGGAAAGCCACCGACACATGGGAAGAGACTCGCAACGAGACGACCGAAAGCGCTGTTGCGGACCTGCAGGCCGCTGCACGAGGTGCTCTTGCGCGGAGAAAGCTATCCGATTTCATGCAATCTCTCTGGGATGTCGAAGATGCGGTCTGCAGACTTCAAGCCGCTGCCCGCGGATCTCGCGTCAGGCAACAAACAAAGGGCCAGCGTGCTCAAGCCAAACACGCCACTCTGGACATTGCCCGATTGCAAGCAGCGGCTCGTGGTCTACTCCACCGCAAAGTGCAGAGCCACCAGTACGGCGAACGTCAAATCCACGAACCTGCTGTCGTTGATCTCCAGGCTGCTTGCCGTGGTCTCGTAACAAGGTTGAGGCAGGCAAGAACCATGGGTGCGCTGCAGGGTCGTGAAGGTCCAATTGTCAAGGTGCAATCACTTCTACGAGCTCAGCTGGCGAAAAAGCACGCCCAAGCTCACAGGGCCGGCCTGAAGACAGTGGAGAACCAGATCTCATCGTTGCAAGCTCTGGCCCGAGCATCGATTTGCAGGGCGCGAACAGCTGAGTTGAAGGCCGAGTTGGAGCACACCACTGAACAGACGATTGAACTGCAAGGTCTTACCAGGGCCATGCTAGAGCGTAAAAGGATCGGAGCCCAGCTCGCTTACCTGGAGGACCAAGAGGATTACATCACCAGCTTGCAGTCTTTCTCTCGTGCATACCTCGAGCGCCAGCGAGTATTTGAACAGCTTGTGTCGTTCGAAAAAGAAGAAGAATCGATCTGCCACTTGCAGGCTTTTGCCAGGGCTGTGCTAGTCAGGGCCAAGGTTGGCAATGACCTCGCAGAGATGGAGGAGAACGAGGTGGCGGTTGTAGAACTACAAGCTGCTACACGGGCGTTCATGGTGCGCATTCGCTTCGAAGAGAAGCGCGAGCACTACCGTGAGAACATGCAGAAAGTCGTTAAGTTGCAGTCGTTTGTCCGGGCCAGGCAACAGGGCAAGTCCTACGAATCGCTGATGAAGGGTGCTAACCCTCCCTTGCCAGTTGTGAGAAAACACTTGCACTTGCTGACTGACTCACACTTCGAGTTCGAAGGCGAGCTTGAGGCAGAGCGTCTGCGTAGACTGGTCGTCGAGCGCGTGCGCGAGGTTGAGCAAGTCGAAGGATACGTTGAAGGCCTCGATGTCAAGGTCGGACTTTTGGTGAAGAACAAGATCAGCTTGGACGAAGTTGTGAAGCACCAGAAGCATTACGGTGGTAGCGCAAGTCAGCTCCTGAGGAATGGCGGGTCAATCAGGCAAACTGGTGGAGGTGTCGATCTCAAGGCTCTCAACAAGAGCTCCAGGAAAAAGCTCTCTGGCTACGAAGAGTTGTTCTTCATCATGCAAACCCAGCCTGACTATCTCGCTCGCCTATTTTTCCAACTCTCTGGACGCGGACTGGCAGACAAGGAGAGCAAGAACTTGGAGCGACTGGTTCTGACCCTGTTCTGCTACGCGCACAAGAGCAGAGAGGAATACTACTTCCTGCGACTTCTGGTGGCCTCCATTGAGCAGTTTGTCCGGCACACAGGGAGCCTTGACGACTTCCTACGCTCGCAAAACGGTCCCATGCACCAACGTCTTTTCCTTACCCACGTTCGCTCGCCCATTCACCGCAGCTATCTCAAGTCACTGCTCGGCGGACTGGTGAAGGACGGTATCTGCGGCCAGGAGCATCTCGACCTCGAGTCCGACCCTCTTCAGATCCATCAAGCGATCATCAACAACGAAGAACTCAGCACGGGCCGCGCATCAAGAAGGCCCCGTGACCTGCCGAGGGAAACCATTATCCGTGACCCTGAGGTACGCGCGAGATATGTCGAGCACTTGCAAGATCTCCGCGATCTGTGCGACGGCTTCTTCCTGAGCCTGGAAGAGACCCTGCATCGTATGCCGTACGGTCTGCGCTATCTCGCCTCTTCTCAATTCAATACTATGCAAGAGCAATACCCACACGAAGAGCCCGAGTATCTTGCGACATTGGTCGGAAACTGGATCTGGAAGACCTACCTGCTGCCGGCTTTCCGTGAACCTGAGATGTGGGGCGTCATCGATCGTGGATTGTCCCCTGTGCACAAACGCAATCTCGGCCAGGTGACACTTGTGTTGGGGCAAGTCTGCTCGTCTGGCAGATTGTTCAGCAACGACAACATGTATCTGCAGCCCTTGAACAGCTGGATTGACGAGGCGCTGGTCAGATGGCAGGAATCCCTGCATAACCTCTTCACAATCGAGACACCCGAAGAGCATTTCGACGCCGACCAAATGTCTGATCTATACTCAAGGACGAAGCCAACTGTGTACATTAAGCTGTCCGACATCTTCCAACTCCACAGTCTAATGACTGACAACATCGCCGTGATTGCACCCACCCGCGAGGACACCATCAAGGAACTACTCTCGGACCTTGGAACACCCAAAGGCAACGAAGCTGATCTTGGGAACACCGGCGGTGGTGGTGAAATCACTCTTACCCTCAAGTCTCGCTACAAGGTACAAGAAGATCCTAACGCCGACGCCCGCTCGCTCTTCACTGCGACCAAGCGACTTGTACTCTTCATTATCCGTGTGCAATCGGGATCCAACCTCATGGAGATTCTCCTGCGTCCCATCAGCCATGAAGATGACGAAAAGTGGTTCACATTGGTCGACGAAGAGATGGCCGGAAAGGAGTCACGCTCGTCCTCGCGTAGTCCGCGAAAGGCGTACCACCAAGGCGCCTTCGACCCGCGAGCCAGCATGAGAGGTGGCCGCACCATGTCTGTTTACTCAGAGACCGCTTCGGCGGTCTCGGATGAAAGAGGCCCGAACAATCTTTTGGATTTCGAGCACATGACTTATGCCGAGCTGAAGTCGCAAGCACTAGAGAACATCCTCAACCTCGAGAGCCCATCTACACCACCACAATACCGCGTTAGCCGACAAAACAACTATCAAGAAGTGCTCAACGCCCTCGCTGCCGATATCCGCTCCAAGCACCGCCGTCGCCTCGAACGCCACCGCGAATCGGACGCTACCCGTCAGACATTAGCCGGCCTCGACAAGAAAGCAGCATACCTTGAGGAACAGCTGACCAGCTACAACGACTATATCGAGCAATGCTTGAAGACGCTTGCCAACAAGAAGACCGGCCACAAGGCTTTCCGCCTGCCATTTACCAAACAATGGAACCACGAGCGCGAGCTAGAGAAAGCAGGCCGCCAGCCCAAATTCGGCTCGTACAAGTACTCTGCGCGCCAGCTTGCCGACAAGGGCGTGCTGCTCCAATGGCACGCCTACCCCATGGACAACTGGACTCAGCTGAACATCGTCGTCTCCTCTGACGAAGTGGGTGTCTTCCACTTTGAAGCCAGTTCCGGCAGCACGATGTTGCCAGGCGCCAGCGCGAACGTCCTCCTGGATGACTTGCTCCAGGCGCAGTACGACAACCGAAACACGATTGGAATCTTCGAAGACGGCGCCGGTGGCTCGGAGGCTGGCGCCAAGTTGGCTGTCAACTTGCTCTTACATCTTGTGTTCAAGAAGTTCTACCGCGATGACTAGGACTGCAGTCGTGTGTTCTGTGTCTGCGTCCACGCTGACGTTTTCTCTTTTTCTCTTTTTCCTTCCTTTTCATCTCATCGCTTTTCCGTATCTCGTCATCTCCCTGTTTCGTTTTTCTTTTTCGGGGATCCAACTGCATACGCACGGTACTAGGCTGGGTAGGAGAAAGGGACTCAGGTATACATACCCGGCTGTGTTCTACAGATGATGAAAGTTGACGAATCCTTTTTTTGTAACTACCTTCCCAAATTGCACAAGAGTTCCAGTGTTCACCCTGATTGTACCAAAAGTTGAAGTACCTACCGTATGAACCGTTTCGAGTTGTGCGACGAAATGCTGGAATCATCTGTCCAATACGATCAAGCTGTCTTCTCGATCCAAAAATCCGCCCAAAGAGTCAAACCGACATCCAAAAACTCCTCGTTGCTTTGACTATCAACACCCTCCTCTTACTTCACTTCGACCTGACTCTGCCCGCCCTTCTCCCCATCCGCCTGTGGTCCCGCCGCCGACGACGTGCTCTCCCCCCTCTTCTCAACATCCCCCTCGATTTTCCTCTGCGCCTCCTGCGCCTCCGTCGCCTGCCCCACCACCACACTCTCGAACCGACTCCCGCGCTTCTCCGGCCCGAAAGCAGTCGTGACGGCGATTCCTAGGGCGATGATGGCGGTCATGATCGCCATTGTGGGGCCGTAGGCTGGCACTGAGGGGCCTCCGACGGCGGAGATGGAGATGGACTCGGCGATGGCGTTGACGATTTGCGCGCTCGGGGAGGAGATCATGTTGCCGAGTTGGTAGGTTACTGTTGATGGATGTGTCAGCTTTGGAGGTTCTTTGGGGGTTGGTGGGTAGTCGCTGGAGGGGAAGGGGCGGCTTACGGCCTGGGAAAGTCGATCTGAACGCCGGAGGAGAGAGTTCGTTGAGGTGGATGGGGATGACCTGGTCATGTTGTCAGTATGATCCTCATCTTTGATGCAGCTTGTTGATGATGGGAAAGACTTACACCCCAGGCACCTTGGACGAAGAATTGTAGCATGAAACCCGAAGCTGCAAGGCCTCCGAATTGGTTAGGCAGAACCCAGGCGGGAATCAGACAAGCCGAGATCAGAGCTGCGACGCACATGGCGCGCCTGCGGCCTACCCACTGCGAGAGGTAGCCTATGATCGTGCCGCCGACGCAGGCGCCGGTCTTCATCAGGATGCTCGCGGTTGACGCCACGGTGTTGTTCATGCCCTTCTGGGTTCGCAGGAAGGTGGTGTAGCTGTCTTGGGAGGTGTGCGAGTAGAAGTTGAACCACTGTACATGGAAAGGCGATTAGCTCTGCGATAAAACGCTATTGTGACGTTTTGGGAGGAAGACTCACGGTCATCAGGATGATGGTGTAGATACATAGTTTCCATTCTTGGCCGAGCATCAATCTTACTTCGTGCCAGAAGACTCCTGCGGTGACGCTCTTGTGGCCCGCGGCTTTGCGGTCACGGAACTGCTTTGATTCGGGGAATGCGATACGCAGAAGGCCGACGCCGATAGAGAGGCCGGCTGCGATCCACTGTTGAAAGCATTCGAGTTAGTGTGATGTACGTTTTGGTAGAGGACACAAAGGGGCCATGATGATCTCAATGACAGAGCTCGACTGTTCATCAGAAGCAAGAGTCCGCGATTGCCGAGAGGTGCAATGAGGTGATGCGAGCACCGCATTGGGTTGATACGTACTGCACTTTTTGTTAGTATGTCTCTTGATCGTCAAAATTGACTGTTTCTTACCAAAGACGGTCTTCCAAGTTTCGACAGCGCCACCAACACCGAGGTTGGCACACGCAGCAAACACATAGCCCAGAGAGTAGCCTTGTTGCAGAATACCAGACATGAGACCTCGGGCCTTGCTTGGATCAGCTATCGTTCTTCCACATGAACAAGACCAAAACATACCTCGACGGGAGCGTTCTCAAGAGCCATGGCAATCGCATTGCCGTAAACACCACCCATGAACAGACCGAACAACGAACGGACTGCGAGGAACTGCTGGAACGTCGCAGAGTAGATTGTCGCGATTTGTAGTAGACCCAGCACCAGCATGTTGATCACCATAGGCCACTTGCGGCCATATCTGTCACCGGCTGCACCAAAGAAGGCAGCTCCGACACTGCGGAGTAGGAGCGTGAGCGTAATGGCGGTGCTGATGTCTGTGTTGCTGCGGTCGTAGTACGCGGCGAGTTTCACAGTCTGAATTGAAAGAGCGTGAAAGTCGAAAGCATCTGCTGTCCAGCTCGCAAGACCAACAAGGAAGTACAGCCAGTTGGACGCGGTCAATTGGGCCATAAGAGAGAAGGGATTGCGAAGTGGTGTAGGCCGCATCCACTCGTAGCGAGCCTCGCCATACTCGTTCCGCACTTCCACCCTTTGCTCCCATTTGAAGAGGTCGGAGAAGTTTTGTTTCATCGCCGGCCAGACGCCTTTGGCAATCGGCTCGGCTTCCCTGCCGGTTGACTCCATCTTGTTCTCGCTTGCGGTGTTCTGACGATTGTGAGTTGCTAGATTGAGCCGCGGAAACGGGAGGAAACAGGAAATTTATACAGCCAACAGAGCGCCATCACGCTCGCTCGGGGGGTAAGCATGAATTTATAGGCATATGAGTCGTCTCTTCAATAGCCCGACATGGCGTAAATCATATCCGCATTCTACAGCTCGCAGTGCATCCACCCCGGGCGATGCCCAGGCTTGGCCATGCGGGAGCAACCAATCTGCCGTGGTGCTGCTACACCAGATGCTGACCTTGCCGTGTAACACACAACGGGCTATTCTGGTCGAGATGCTTTCTCTTTGGGCTCTGGGGTATGGCCTGTGTCTGATTGGGGCATCTTTACGACCTACGTGGAGATTTGTGTGGCGGCGTGTGGGTTTCGGTTGAGACAAGGTGCGTTGATACGGTATGTTGGCAACGATGACTTGGTTCATCCAAGTCTGTCTTATCGGCTGGAAGCTTGCAGCCACTTGTCTTGGTATGGCTTGGCTGCGTTGGCATGATGCCACTTAAGCAAATACTTACCCCATGGCACGCGAGAAATGCGCGGGGAAGTGTGGCATTTTGATGGAGACCCGAGGTTTTGACGTTGGCGTCCGAGGTCAAGTGACGCGAAGGTAGATGAAGTTGTGATCCATGTTGATTTCGGAGAAAAGACGAGACGAACCGCTAGGCTGGTATGGCTTACCTGTGCTTTGGGCTGCTTCGTGTAGGGACTCGATCCTTTCTTCCACAGGTACTCTGCATGGCTGCATTTTGTGTTGCACGCAGCAAACCACAAGGCTTGACTTCGCCCAACTACTCGTTACCTAAGGTATGCACACGCACAGTCAAATATCACCCGCCAATGCTAACCCTAAACAAGCAATCGTTGCCAAGCTGCCACCGTTTATATGTACCACAGACGCACGTGTTAAGGCAAGCACACCTCAATCAGATTGACTTCCGGCCAATCACACGACAGATGGAAGTACTGTATGCCAGAAAACATGTTTGCTGAGCAACTTACTCTCGATTGAAGTGAAGATCCAACCTAAAGGTCGCACCAGCTCAGCACTTCCAGAATGGTGACAGGTGTTCTGCAACCACCGACGATGTCTACCAACACCCCAAGACTCTCAGGCTGCTTAGTCATATTGAACGGCTTCCCTGGCGTTGGTAAATTGACCATCGCGCGCTCATTACAATCGCGCCTCACGAATGTCGAGACTCGATTTATCGACAACCATCTCATCATCGATCCCGCGGAAGCGATTCATCCTGGTCGAGGGCTTCAACACAAAAAGTTCCGTGACACGCTCAGACATGTGATCTTTGATGAACTCAAGACCATCTCTGCAAAAGACGCCGTCTTGATCATGACATGTTCGCTCGGAGCGAATGGCGAGGACGCCGTAGTTTTCGCAGAGCATCTCGAAGTTGGTCATTTTGTCTTCTCGCGATCGCACGTCGACGCTAACCTGGATCCTCCGCTTCAGATTGCTCGGCACAGAAGCATTCCATGCTACGTGTTCACGTTGTCCTGTGGAAAAGAGCAACACATGTCCCGTGTCCAGTCGCCTGACAGGGTGCTGGGCGACAAGAGCAAGCTGGCAGAGCCGGGTTAGTTTTGCAAAGCACCTCACACCGCCGCAACAAAGAGTCACGTGCTAATTTTCCAATGCCGCAACAGCTGTGCTCGAAGACCTACTCTCGAACAACAGAATCCTCGAGCCATACGATCAACCCCTCGGTCACGAGTTCGGAATTGATCTACAGCTGCAGCACATCTCGCTGGACACCACCGAGCTCACGCCGGAGGAGAGCGCCCTCCGCATCCTGGACAGTATCGCGTTGCACAATTCAAGGAGATAGAATAACACAGGTTCGTCGATGTATTCCATTTTCATCCCTTCGTATCGATTCGTACAGGTGGGTGTACAGCCACTAGTCTAAGCAACCAAAAACCCGTCTACAGAACATATCTGAAATGCGGGTTCTCGAAATCCGTCAAATCCGCTCCGTCGGTGTACTCGTGGTCGATCTCAATACCGAGAGCCGCTTGCGCTTCGTCCCTCTTCTTGTTGCGGTGCATGAGCAACATTCTGAGGCTGATGGCTAGTGCCATTTGGGTGACCGAGCAGGCCAAGATGAGTTTGCAGCCGGTGGGGTATAGTGGTGCTTCCTCGCCGAGGAAAGCGTGAGGTCCGATCTGTGAAGTGGTCAGTCTTGTCTTGAGGTTGTGTTTGATTTCCAGTTGCCACGCGAGGTGAAGAGGAACTCCCGGCAAAGAGCAGGCAATGGGGACTAGTGTGACATACTGCATCCATGTTAGCAAAGGTTCTGAACAGTCACTTAGGAATTTGAACTAACCGATATTTCCAACACAGTAAGCGAGGAACACCAGCCCGGAAGCCGTGATGCGCTTTGTGTATCCGCCAATGTTCGTCGTCGGCATTTGGAGTGCCAATACCAAAGACGCCACGTAACAACCTACGAGGTAGTAGCCAAACAGGACGCCGACGCCGTGTGAAGTTCTGTCGATCTTCCACATCAAAGTGACTCCGATGATCGTCGGGATCAACCAGCAGGCCATCACGATAGTTCGGCAGTTTTTGAACTTGGAGGCGATGAAAGTGCCGCTCAAGATCCAGACGACTTGGAACGCTCCCTGTGGGATTCCTAGAGCGACGGTGCGGAGGGGATCGCCGACGAGGCCCTTGCTGTATTGAATGAGTCAGTAAGAGTGTCACTGTTGTACACAACCTGTGGCGAACAAGTGAGCTCGAGGCTTGCTGGGAGTGGGACGTACTACAACACAAGGTTAGCTATGTTCAGACTGCACATCTCGGGCGTATGCATACCATAATAAGCTTGCCAAAGTTGGCGACACCTCCATTGATGACTTCGTTGAGCAGCACGAACAAGATAAGAATCCAGACCTGTGCGTCAAGGAAGACTTCCCGGATCTGGTTCCACTTGATAGATTTGTTCAGCACTCCAGTCTTCGCCAGACGTGCACGAGCGATGAGCAAAGCCTTTTCTTCCAGAGAGAAGAAGCGGGCTGACAAGATGCTGTCGGGGAGAAACATAAGGAGCACAACACCCCAGAGGACTGTCATGCCACCGCAGACCAGAAATACAGCTTTCCAGACAGGGAATCCGTTGATCTGACCGATGCCGTAGCTTAGGATGCCACCGATCATGGAGCCGATGCCGTTGCAACAGTAGAAGAGACCGGCTCTGAAGGGAGCCTCGGTTCGAGTGTACCTAGATTTACTGTGTTAGCATCTTGGTTTCTAATCGGAGAGGCTGCGCTATAACTTACCACATGGATACCATCATCATGAAACATGTTGTGATGGGTGCTTCGAAAGTACTAAGCAAAGTCAGAACCGGATTCCAAGACGAAGCGGGAGAGCGTTTCTTACCCAAGCAGAAAACGGCAAGCAGCGAGCCCGTTGAACCCAGAGCAGAGAGCCGTGAAGCAAAGTACTGCGCCCCATGACAACACGCAGAGTCCAACAAGTCTTCCCATCCGCCATCTCTGCGCCAAAAAGACCCAGGGATATTCGGCCGTCAAGTAAGCCAGATAGAAAATCGACGCGAACCAAGAGTATTGATCCGAAGAGATACCAGTACTAGTGAAGAGATCGAACACAGCCGCATATGACATGGCTTGTTTGTCGATGTACTGGAGGACGTAGGTTACGGCTAGCAAAGGGAGCACTATGAGATCGATCTTCCTGACCAGTTTTCGTTGCCGGGCTTTGTCGCTAAGCAGCTCTTCCAGATATTCATTACTGAAGTTGTGCTCGCGGAGGAACTTTTCGGTTTCGTCGAGATCGATCGTTTCGCCCTCTGCTATGGATGTGGCCTTCGTGGTGGGTTCAATGACTTTGTCGAAGCTGGGCTTTGCCTCGTCTTGAGGCGGTCGTGGGACAGCCATTGTGTGAGTATGTAGTGTGTGATTCGGCCGGTTTGAGCTCTGAAAATCACTAAAATGACAACGAAAGAGGGATAGAACGGACGAAGTCCAGGTCCTTACCTGGCATCTGGGTCTGGTTTTATCCTGGGCGCTTTTGCTATACTCAATCCCGGACACATAACCCGACATCTATCTGGCAGCCAAGATGTCGAGGCGGGGATATCTCAGCCCATTACTCCGCAGTTATTCAGATAGGCATACGATAGGGAAGCATTGAGGGTGGATTAGTGTAGTTTGGCCTATCGTAAGCCGCAATGTCTTGGTAGAAGGGTCGCTCCACGCCTGCTGGCCGGTGGCGGCGATGCACACTCTGACATCGGCCTGCGGACCGCCAGTATCAAAGCACCGCCGTGGCAACAATGCCAGGTATAGATTTATCGACATAGTCGTGCAGTAGCAGCTCTGGTGCCCTAATAGAGCGGCGACATCAGGCGATAAGACGGCAGAGATAACGAGGTTGCTTTCAAGATTCACCTGCGGGTCCAGGTATCAGAGGCGTTCCTGCAGATAGGTGAGCGGTATTCAAACTCGTCCGCCTAGATAGCCGAATATAAGCCTATCTGTTTTTCCGATGCGGAGAATGATACGCCTGTCTGTCTTTGTTCAGGATTGTGGAAGAGGAGTGAGTTACTGCGGAACAACGTGGTGTTTTCGCCGGTGCCGGACGTCTTCCGTCTTCCGTCTTCGGTGCTTGCCCGGTTGCTTGCCCGACGACGACGACGATAGCCTTCTTCAAGAATCATACATACATGTACTCGTCTGTAACGTTGGAAAGTACCCAATAACACGAACCTGATCTGGAGCCTAGATCTCAACCACCGCACACATTTCTCATCACCGGCAGCAGACTTCGATATATTCATCTCTCGGGTGCATCACCTCTGACCAATCAGAGCCCTCGTTGGGACCTTCCGGCCACTCGAACACGTAGTAAACAACAAACTACGTCTGGAAAGAACGGTTCAATTCCTCTGGTCGACCTTCTCACTCAATCACAAAACTTCTACGACGAGATGGGTGCCACCAAGGAACTGAACAACCCGGCTGTCAAGCTGCCTCAAGGAACCGTCGTCGGACTTACATTGACCGAAACACTCCCTAAAGCCGTCGATGCCTTTCGTGGGATCCCATATGCACTCCCACCAACAGGTGATCGCCGCTTCCGTCCAGCCGTAAAAGTCGAACAATCACCCGACAACGTAATCGATGCCTCCAAGTATGGACCCGCCGCTCCAGGAAAGCCTCTGCTCGCAGGAGGCCCGAAACTGGAATATAGCGAAGACTGCCTGACAGCCAACGTCTTCCGTCCGGCAACTCAGGATGAAAGCAGCGCTTTCAGACTGCCAGTCGCTGTATACGTGCATGGAGGTGCTTTCAATCGAGGTACTGCATGCATGCACAACACAGCCTCTATGGTCGCTTGGTCGGAGGCTCCCATCATCGCCGTGTCGTTCAACTATCGCATCGGAGCACTCGGATTCCTGCCTTCGACCGTTACTGCAAAAGATGGATCGCTCAACTTAGGTCTCAAGGACCAGATTGTACTCTTTGATTGGGTTCAGGCTAACATCGCTGCATTTGGCGGTGACCCTGACAATGTGACTCTCATCGGTCTCTCCGCCGGAGCACATTCGGTAAGTTTGTACCTCACCTTAAACGTGAGCTATGCTGATTTGAAAAATAGATCGGTCATCATCTCATGGACTACAAGGAGGGTAAGGCTCCCTTGTTCCACCGAGCCGTTATCGAGTCCGGAGCATCGACTTCCCGCGCAGTGAGACCGTACGATGCCGAGATTCATGCAAGACAATTCGCAGACTACCTAGAGGCCACTGGTTGTCCCGAGGATTGCCCAAAAGATGAGGTCCTCCCCTATCTGCGATCCCTCCCCTCCGAAACCGTCCAAAAAGCCCAAACGAAAGTCTTTGAGAGCTACAATCCAAGCCTACAATGGGCATTCCAACCCGTGATCGACGGAGACCTAATTCCTCGTCCGCCACTCCAATCCTGGCTCGCCGGCAAGTTCCACAAAGTCCCCATCATGACTGGCTTCCAGCGAAATGAAGGCAGCCTCTACGTCGACAAGCAAATGGACTCTCCCGAAAAGTTCACAAGCTTCTTCGCCACCTTGCTTCCACTGCTAAGCGCAGAAGACATCGACACGATCGATAAACTCTACCCAGACCCATCGAAACACCCGGATTCTCCGTACCTTGAAACACGAGACAAAGTCGGATCACAGTACAAACGAATTGAAGCGGCATACGCAAACTACGCCTACGTCGCGCCTGTTCGTCAAACAGCCGAACTCGCTTCCGCAGCAATGTCGTCGCCAGTCTACTTGTACCAGTGGGCGCTCGAGTCTAGCGTGATCGAAGGCGCTCGGCATGGTGATAACATGCGGTACGAGGTCGTCGATCCCGCCGTGGCAAAGATCTCGGCGTCGCAGCTTGAGATTGCTAGGGCTACCAATGCATACATCACGAGTTTCATTGCGACCGGCGATCCTAACAAGGTGAAGCCTATGGATTTGCCGATTCCAGAATGGGAGCCTTATACGCGGCAAGATCCTAAGGCAATGGTTTTCGGAGCGGAGAACAAGGAGCTGATCGGTGGTACGACTGGGCCTTCTGCGCAGTTGTTGGCTGATACTTGGGGGCGGAAGGAATCGGAGTTCTGGTGGAGCAAGGTTGAGTTGTCGCAGCAATGAAGTGGTTGTAAATCGACATAGATCTTCGGACTAGCTACTTCAATACCTCATAACTCCCGTCGACTCGCAAGCCTAGCAAGACAAACGAAACGTCAATGCCATGCAAGCTATGTGCGGCCACGTACTGGCTCAAGCTTATACTGACTGACAGGCTTGTATTCTCTCCGTGTAGTCCACGCATCCACAATGGCTGCAGCCGACAGAACGAGTCCCAGAATGAACAAGGGTATCAGATTCCATCTCCATGCCCGCATGATCGTCAAGTGATGTGCGATATCTTCCCTCTGATGTCTGTCCACCATCGGTAACTTCAGCACAGCACTGAACCAGTTCTCTGGCGTCCAGAACTGGTCTGGATATGCGACCTGGTTCGGGAAGGGCCTGTTGTCTAGCGAGACGGCGAGATCAACATTGATCGTTTGGCCCTTGTGCGCGTTGGTGAGAACAAAGGTGTACAGGAGTGCCGCAAGAGTAAGGATGACGGAGACTATTGTTGAAGCGATCCAGGCGTGGTAAAGTCTTGTGGACAGTCCTTGACGTCTGCCTCCGTTCAGCGCGTGATGGCGTAGAATTGTTACCAGTATGCCCCCAAGACCAACGAGTACAAACGCAGTACCGGCGGCGCCGTTGCTAGTGTGGCCTTGGTCGGCTAGAAGGCCCTTGGGTTTGCCGTGCAGTAGGAAAGACATCATGTCTGGCGTTTCAGGAGCAATGACTTCGAAGTCGCCGCCCGCGGTGTGGTGGAGCCAGGCTACCATGCTGCTGATGAAGGCAAGTTCGATAACCGCGTCGATCACGAGGGCTGCGAGCGCGAGTGGAACGACCCAGCCTGGGAGGGCCATACTTCGCCAGTGAATGTTGGGTTGAGATTCGGAAAAGTGTTTGTGAAAGGCGATGGTTCACAAAGACGATTGACTGCTTCGCGGAGGTTCGATCAAGTCAAGTATGGAAAGCAATAGCATACAGACCTGGTGAATTGGTCCCAGGCAGCATCGATGTGTGTCTGCTATTTCCAGGAGTAAGTCTCACGGCTATGAGTATACGAAGCTCGCTTAATGTCAGCAGGTACTCGTTACTTCGTCAGCATTTGTTGGACTTTGATGGAACCGACTGGGTCGACCAAGCCTTGCACTCGGCATGGTGTCAATTCGATGCATCCATTTTCCCCTTCAATACCATGACTGCATATCTGTTTGAGCAAGTTGTCAGGCTTATCCTTGTATTAATTTTATATACTAGAGTTGAGCTAGTATTGTAAGACTCACGTGTCCAGATTTGAGAGAGCATGCTTTGCTGAAACGTAACACAATCTGCAACGTCGCTAGATGAGCATGTAGACCATTTGCGTTGTAACACTACTCTATACATCGAACGAATACGTGCCGTATACTGACACATGCCTCTTGTGTTGTAACCGGCATGTGTTGGATGACCGTAATCTCACGTCAGCTGACGAGCGCTTGTGGCGAAGCAGACCACATCAATCCCAATCCCGTTGGACAAACAGGAAACGTCGTTGTGATCTTATGTGGTATCACACGTTATATCACATCGATAGATCAGCATGAATAGTGAGATGGTAATAACACTCGACCTGACTTTGAACATAACAGTCCTCTCACTCAGCGGAAAGGTATTTCACTCGAGGTAGTACCATACTGCTCCGCCTACCATTGTGAGTCTTTTCCCACTGAGAGACTACCATCAATCTCAAATCTGCTCATGGGACTGGTGTTCCATACGAGGTAATACTTGATCGCTCCGCCTTCTGCCTTCGCCCAGTCGCCATTGAGAGACCCCTCCCACTGATCCAGCTAGACGATGAGGATATCGACCAACGGCACTTGCTTCCATCCACCTGAGGGACCACGCAAACACTCGCCATCCATCGTACCTTGCAAGTGACAGTCACCCACAAAGGCATACTTCGAATCCGCCCGCAAATCGCCATCACCCACCTGGTGAATGGGTCTCAAGACGTAAGGATGGAACCCGCCAACGAGAGCTGCCACAATGTCCCCAGACCGGACGCCTGGAGCGATTTGACCTGGCAACTGGCCTTGTAATGCCTGCGACGTGATTCTCGCTGCAGCAGGGTCACGTTCAGCAAGGTAGGCTTGGAAGCCGTCCATCATTGATCTCCCCAACGCCGAACTCAATGAATCGTCAAAATTGGGGATCCTCCTTGGAGCCGTAGCGTCTTCTGGGGTGTCTTGCTGTGTAGCTCCACCCTCGATGGCAGTCATACCGATTCTTCCACTGCGGCACTGGAACATTCGACGTCCGAGACTGTTGTGAAGGATGAGAGCCTCGATCGAAGCGCTTTGGCCAGTTGACCCACCAAGATCAGCGCATACCTCATCGGTGCGTGCTCTCGCCTGTAAGGATGGGCTCGTTGCCAACTCCTGCATTGTGCAGCCTAGTCTTTGCAGGATCATTTCCTCGGAGATGACGCTGAGCCAGCTCCGCCACATGTCGTCAAGCGGCTTTACATTGTCACGCAACCGTTCTCCGAAGTCCTGGTCGGTGTCCAGAACGGCGGCGCGCCAGAATTTGTCAATGTGCTGCATCCTGGTCTCACCAGAAATTGGTGTACACTGTTGGAAGGTTTGAAGACACACTCTTCGAAAGTTATCTTGGGTGAAGACAGGTGAAACATAATCGACTTGATCGAGTGCATGGGCTTGAGTATGCAGAGCATTGTCGCTATCGACGAACATGCGCTTAGGGGATGAGATGGAGTCCCACCACTTCCGGAGTCCGTTATTGGGGTTGAAGACGACGGAGGGTCTCGGGTTGGAGGCAGACCAGTCTGGCGCCCAACTGGGAAGACTCCGAATCGTTTTGCGACAAGGTGGCTTTTCAGCCCACCACAGTAACAGGTCTTGACGTTCGCTGATGATGTATCTGGCTGCTTCGACAAACACTTCGTCGACAGTCTTAGTGTAGTCTGCTGTGGGCAGAGACTCCGGCTTTCTGCCCGGTGCTTTCGTTCTCTCCGATGGAATGACGATGGGTAGGACGGCAAAAACGAATTCTCGCGGGTCGACCGCGGTAGTACCCTGGCAAACACTTTGGATCATCGGCAACATCTCTAGACTCTCTCCCTTCTCTCGTCTCCGCACAGATATGTCGATGGAAGCGACAAGCTTGAAAGCATCCTGCATCGATTCGGACACTGCTTTCCCCACCGCAGTCAGGATGAAGGGTAAAGCTCGAAACGATTTGTTGAAATTATCCCAAGATATCGATGCTGTACCACTTCTGAGAATGACATGCTTGCCCAAAACGATGTCTGCCAGGGCCCCGGTATACTCGAAGTAAGGCGAACACAGGGTATTTTCGATCTCTCGCCACAGCCGTTCGTCTGTGATGTGGATGTCGGACATGTTGCGAGAGCAGAGTGATGTCCGCATTTCTTCCATATTGAGGTGGGTTGCCAGAGAGAATTCGTTGGGGAATCCTAAAGTCAAGGCAGCTTGACTCCACCAATTCGACAGTGTCTGAAGCACTGCGTATGCCTGGATAGATAGCTCATTGCCGGCGCCCAAGAAGCAAGTGACTGCGAGAGCGTTTTGGACGACGTCTTTCATGACCTGAGCCTGTTTGCTACGCTCTTGTGGGCTGTCACCAGTCAAGAGATCGGCCCATATAAGTACGGGTTCAGTGGCGTGACGGGAACATCTGAGAGCCTGCTCTAGAGGAGTGGGAATTGGCATCGGTTGACCATCGACAAAGACATCTTTCTTTCCCCACTCACGTGAACGGTCGTAGGAGATGCAGTAGTAAGTTGCGGACTTCGGACTGGACGCGATGAGTTTAATCTCGATCTCGTCGGTTGAACTGCCCGGTGCCAATTGTGCCAGAGTGGCGACAGTCTCGGTGGGCGCGGCGTTGAAGAGCCGCGCGAAAGGGTTTTCTTCAGCCATGGCAGGATAGGATGGGTCGTTGCGCATAGAAGTGCAAACGGTTTGCATGGTGGGGTGGTGAGGTGGTGAGTCCAGAGGTAGTGTTGTGGTGGGAGTCACGCGCACGTGGGAAGAGAGAACGAAGGCGAATGAACGAGGATGAGGTACAAATGGGGCCACAATCAGGCAGCGTATCAGACTTCGCTCGAAGCATCGTAATTCACTCGCGACGATGGACAGCCGTCGTCGTTGCAGCCTAAAACGCGAAGAATTCGTTAGGTGTGTTGACAAAAGGGGATAACGGCTCATTCTATTATTAGACCAGACTCTCTCCCGGCCCTTTGGGAGCACAGTGTCGAAGCACTTGGAGCCTCGAGTATGACCTCCGATGGAAAAAATTGTCGGTGAGTTACATGCCACTAAACACTAACTAGGTATGCTCTCAGCTGTAGTGTAATCTTGGTTACACTCGAAACTCTAAGAAACTACCTCTAATAAGTCAAAGGTTTGTTTGTTCATCCCGACAGCCTGATGTCAAGCATTATTCCTTATTCTATTTAAGATGCTCCATCCAACCACCCACAAGTAATTGACAACTCATCCCAGCCCGAACCTGCGATATCCCTTCAGCGAGACTTGACCTTCGCCCCACCCTGGCCATTCAACCAAGCGAATGGTCCACCAGACAACACGACAGTCTCTTGAGTCAAGCTGTCGACCATGACCATGAACACATATGCGCCAATGGCAGTAAAGATATGCCACCAGCCATGGAACTCCAACAGGAAACCCCATGGCATGCCCATAGCACGCTTCCAAGCGGTCAGCTGCGGGCAGTAAATGAAGTCGAGCTGCCACAGGAGGTATCCGAAGAGAAAGCACCCTATGAGATTTGACGTCAGCTGTGTTGTTCTCACGAGAGATTACTATCAGAGAGATTCACCCGTCCCGAAGATCGCGAGCCACTTGAGCATTCGCTTATCTTCTACCTGCTCAACCCGCTTGTTGATGAGGCCTCTCGTCTTGTTGGCGACAAGAAGGATGAGGAACAAGAAAGTGAGCTCGTGCACCACATGTTCGTCCATAACACTGTGATAGACCGTTTCGGCACTGATCGAAGTAATGAGCATCAATGCAAGATTGCGAGAGTACTCCTTGCTCTTGCCGAAAGTCATTGCCCGGTGCAGACAGCAAGCGGTGGCGATTTGCATGGAAGTGTCATCGGCTGGTTTCGAGGTCAGTCTACAGCATTTCTCACACTTAGAAATTGACACATCTTACCTAATTGAGCATAAAACTTGACAAGGCCATGGAAGAAGGCCGAGCAAAGCCCCACGACCGCGAGGCCGTAGTAGAGGCTATCCGACGCCCATGATGCTTCTGCAGTCCGGCGACGACGTAGGCCTTGATAGGCGTAGAAGACTATTCGCATTGTCAGCCTCTCGCATCCGGAATCTGGACAAACGGCTCAAAGGCACCGAGACATACAATAAGCCAAATTCGATATCGTATTAACAAACTCTCCAGCCCATCCAGTAACGATGAAGTCCTCTTCGCAGAAGCTGGAAAAGAGAAAAGTCAGCGACAAGTCCGTCCGAGACTTTCCATCGAGAGCAGGACCGTTTACCTCAGCTGTGCAGTACGCCCGCCAAAAACGGGCGTCTGTGGAGTCGAGCGGTACGGAATCGAGAGTACCATCTTGGCCAGATCTTGTTGTCGGTTATCGCTTGGCTAAGAGGCTTGTGAGAGGACACGTTCGGAGTGGATTGCCGGCCTCCATCAAAAAAAGACAACTCTTGAGCTTTCAGTACGACATAAGTTTGTGGGCTTTTTGCCCGCAAGCTCCCGCCGGATGATATCCAAACCATCGCGATTTTCCTGCTAACGTCATATCGGTGGAAAGATAGACCGACCGGAGAGATAGATGGATGCATGAACACATGTTCCCGGTTAAAGTACATGTATAAATGTATTTGTGTGTAGCTACTTGATAGCCCATACAAATCTCACACTGACTTTACGAACACACTACCTCAAACAACCCCTCCCAATAATGCCCCCAAATATCCTAATAACAGGAGCCTCCCGCGGCATCGGCGCCGCCACCGCCCTCCTCGCCGGCTCCCGAGGCTGGAACATCGGCGTCAACTACCTACACAACTCCACCCTCGCCGAAGAACTCGTAACAAAAATCCGTGCCTCCGGCGGCCAGGCCACAGCCCTGCAAGGCGACATGTCAAGCGAAGCCGACGTGCTGCGCGTCTTCGACGAAATGGAGAAGACCTTTGGTCCGCTACATGGCGTGGTAGTGAACGCCGGAATCACAGCCCCGATAATGCGGCTGGCTGAAATGACGCTCGAGCGCCTCCAGAACGTCTTCGATACGAATGTCTTAGGGGCGTATCTGTGTGCTCGAGAGGCGGCGCGTCGACTACCGAAGACCGAGATTTCGGATGAAGAGGGCACTCGGGACTGCAACCGCAGTATAGTGTTTGTGTCATCTGCTGCCGCGCGCCTGGGGTCTCCGAACGAGTACGTCGATTATGCCGGGTCGAAGGGCGCGGTTGATACTTTGACAGTAGGGCTGGCAAAGGAATTGGGGCCTCAAGGTGTAAGGGTGAATGGGGTCCGGCCTGGGATTATTCGGACCGATATCCATGCCTCGTCGGGCGATCCGGGGAGAGTGGAGAGATTTGGGAATGCGGCGCCTTTGGGGAGAGCGGGGAGCGCGGAGGAGGTTGCGGAGTCGATTGTGTGGTTGTTGTCGGGGGCGGCGAGTTATGTTACGGGGAGTATCATTGATGTTGCTGGTGGAAGGTGATGGTCTGAGTTGGTAGCGTAGTGCATGGGTATCGATTTGTTTTCTATGTTATTCTATAGGATGGAAGATGATAAGATTCCGACAATTGAAATCGTCTACGCGGCGTGCTCGATTGACTGAGCCCTGGTGGGCTTATCCTCTTTCTCGTCGCTGACACTGTAGCCCCTTTCGCTGTGAGCGGCGATCGACGCTTGCCTGATCTGTTGCCTGTATCCAGGCGACTTCCAGGCTTTGCTCTCGTGGTTGTAAAGCTCGTTGACCTGCTCAAGAGTCATGTCCTTGGTCTCGTAGATGAAGAACCAAACGAAGAAGACGGCGATCCAGGCGAAGCTACCCCAGATCCAGAACACGTTGGACTGTGTGGGCTCGAGAGCAGACGTAAGATAAGGGGTGATGAAGGACAGAAGCCAGTTGAAGAACCAGTTGGCGGCGGTGGTCATGGAGAGACACTTGGCGCGAGTCTTGAGGGGGAAAAGCTCTCCCGTAACGACCCAGGCTGCCGGGCCGAAAGTAGACGCGAAGAACGAGACGTAGATGCACAGGAAGACGAACTGTGCAACTGCAGACGCGTAATTCTGAGTCGTGTTTGTCGCTACACCCATGATGGCGACGAGGAACTGGCACGTTCCCATACCAAGAGCACCAACGAGCAGAACAGGACGGCGGCCGAACCGGTCGATTGACCATAGTCCAGGCAGAGTCATAAACACGTTGACCAGGTTGATGATGACTTGAAGAATGAAGGCGTCGGGAAGCTGTTGGACGTTCTCTGCGAAGTAAGAAGTGCCATAGTAGATCTGAAAGATTGTTAGTCTTGTTTCGGCAAAGTTGGAAAAAATATGGCTTACGATGAAGTTGATACCAACAAGTTGTTGGAGAGATTGAAGGGTGATACCCGTAAGCGTGCGCTTGCCCATGTTGCCTCTGAAACATTCGGCGTAAGACGCAGAGCCGAGCGACTTCTCGTACTCGTAGTTGGCTTTGATATCTTCGAGCTCGGCGATTACGTGCGGGTCATTCTCTGGCAGGCGACGAAGGAACACCAGAGATTTGAGGGCCTTGGAATCTTTTCCAACCTTCACAAGGTAGCGCGGTGTTTCGGGTAGGAACAGTAGACCACCGCAGAGGATGAGCCCCCATGCAAACTGGATTGCAAGAGGAATGCGGTAGCTGCCGCTGTCGGTACGGTTCTTGGTCGCGTATGAGACAATCGATGCCAAAAACAGACCGATGGTGATACAGAGTTGGTAGCAACCAACGACGGCGCCACGGATCCATTTGGGCAGAGTTTCCGACTGATACATGGGAACCTGGGCGCTAATCAATCCAACACCGAAACCAGCAAAGAGGCGTCCCAGGATGAACATGGTTTGCTCAGTAGCAGCAGTCTGAAGTGCGACACCGAGGTTGAAGGGAATCATGGCGGAGATGATGATGCCGTATTTGCGACCAAGCTTGTCCGAGACGTAACCAGCAGAAAGAGCGCCAACGAAGGTACCGACGGAAAGGATTGAAACGATCAAAGCCACACGGTCAGGGCCAGGGTGTCCAAAGGTATCTTGCCAGTAATCCATCTCTTGCAGACCTGAAATGGTCGAGGTATCGTAGCTGATTAACCATCGTCAGTGCCCTGTTGTATTCGTACATCTGATTGTATGCTTTCCACTCACCCATAGAGAATACCAGCGAACGACGCGAACAATCCGACAGTGATACCCGGCCACGCCGCGCCGGGCTCATCGACAGGCTTGTTAAGGCCCAACATGGTAGGCAGTAATGGTCCTTCACGACCCGGATGTAGTGCAGAAGAGAAGGTCTGGTTGACCGACTGATTGATCGAAGGTGAATTGGGACGCCGAAATAGATTGAGAGGAACGAAGACCACCCAGGTTTATATGCGAGCAGCAGTGGACCCAACTCCTCTGCTATCAATTACGTAGATCCATACCGCGTGCGTAGGGGCTTCGCGGGACAAGCAAAAGCCAAGCAACCCAGCAGACGTCTGTTGAACTTCGGTCATTTCGTGCGGACTGGGTTGCATCGATCTATCGCACTTCGCGCGCGCTGAGAGCTGCGAGTTTAGTTTGAGGGGGCTCCACATCGCAAGGGCTTCTCCAACGCGCTGTCGGCTCGCGATCGTGATTCTCCACCCATGTCGGTCGGAAGCGTTTGCGCGGAGATCGCTGCCGCCATGTGCTTGACACGAAGGGCCCTGGTCAGATGATTCAGGCAGACTCTGGAGACGAAAGCGACGTGAAGTCATACCGGGTAGGCCTCCGTCATCCCACACGTGTAGAGGCGGACATAGAGTTTGCGTTGGACGCCTCCGGGTACGGGCAGGACGCCACAACCGGCTGGGCCGCAGTGAAGTCGCAGCATGGTATGGACTTGGCTATCGTCACGCAACCAGAAGACTTTCACAAGCAGCCATGGCAAGATTGCGTATCGAACGACCGGGCGCGAGCTTCGGGCGCGTTGTCGGCACTTTCGTTTCGCTTCGAGAAGTTTAGAAAATTGGCGCCGTCTTGGCTTGGCCCCCAGCCTCCGCGGTGGTCCCCACGGACGGTCTTCCATCTCCATCTGGAGAGCAGTGGAATTGAGCCCTTGTCGCGTCTGTGTATTCGGGCCTTCTGTGGGCTCAACAACGTGCCAAACACACGACGGGGAGACCAGAAATGCGGGACACCGCAGCGGAGTGGTGTGGGAGAGAGAGGAGAGAATGGGGTGCACACGCGGCGTTGCATGGGGAAAAAGGGCCGCAACAACGAGGCGAAAGTGAACAACCGCTCCGGCGAAAGAGGGTCGAGGAGAGATGACCATCGAAGAAAAAGAAATCCCATTGTTTGACTCCAAGAAACCGGCATCCAGCGTTCCATCCAACTTCACTCTCCCATCTGTCGCTCGGAAAGTCATGGAGACGTTCTTCCTTGGGTGGACCATCGGGTTCGACTTCTCTTGGAAAACTGCACTACTGTTGACCGATTCTTCCCGGCACCACCTTCGGCTGTCTGAACCGACCAAGCACATCAAGCGAACTGGTAGTCTGTTTTGTCTGCATGTCTGCGATTTATTGCTGCATAAGTCAGCTTCTCTCGAAAGCGGAATCCACGGAACTTCTCGCCTGCACAAGTTACGACCAGACTTCGCGCGCGAAATGACTCGCACGCATGGACTTCTATCGAGGCAGTGCACGGTGCTGGCCCCGACTACTCCACTCCATTTCACGGCACCTGAGAGCACTACGTCGATCGAGTTCTGGATGCGGAATGTCATCTGTATGCTCTCGCTGTACTGTTTTCATGTGGCTACTGCAACTATCCTAAGCTGCTCGCCGTGATCAAAAACACTTACAAACCGGAATCCAAATCCTACACGGAACAACCATCCAACTCAACTGAAAATTGAGCTCCGAGTGCTCTCCTTCTCGCGGGTCGAGTTGTGAAGGTGCTGGGTAACCTTCAAGACCAACTTGATGTGCTCCTTGTTCAACCCTTCGCCACGTCTCAAAGCAAGAAGCTGAGCAGTCTTGAGCACATTTTTGATCTGGCGTCCGTTTAGAGTCAGAGTGCGAGCAAGGCTATCAAGATCAGTCTCGCTGATCTCGTGCGGAAGCGTGCGTTTGAGGTGCTGCTCTTTCGACTCCTTGTCGTCTTCACCACCCTCCGGAACCTTGGCGCGAGCCGTTGTCTGTGTGCTGTCATGCTGCTTAAGGAAATTGGCCCAGACAGTGCGACGGGACTCGACCGTGAGTTCTTTGTAGTCGATGGAGATGAGGATGCGACTCTGAAAGGCCGGATCGAAGGTTTGCACGCGGTTTGTCGTCAGGATCATGTTGCCGTCGTAGTACTCGAGTACGCGAAGGAAGATGCTGACCAGCTTGTTGCGCTCGAGCTCGTGCAGGCTGCGCTCTTCCAGGAAAACGTCTGCTTCGTCGAGCAGGAGAATAGCGTTCCAGCGTGTGCAGATTTCGAGCACGCCTTGAAGTTTGGTCTCGACGTGTCTCGGATCGAGGCCCAAGTCGCCAGCGGACATGACATAGAGCGGAGTCTTCATTTCTTCGGCAACGCCCTCTGCTGTCAGTGTCTTTCCAGTTCCTGGAGGACCGCACAGCAGGATGACCATTCCCCGCCCTTTGCCTTCTACAACGTCGTCGAATTGGCGGCGGTAAACCTCTGGCGTTGATGCAAAACCCAAGATGAGCTCCTTCTCATCCCCCGGAAGCACAAGGCTCTCGAACGCCCTGGTGTTGAAAACGATGTCCTGCAAAGAGTTGACGAAGAAGTTCAACCACTCCTTGTCATGAAGAGAGTAGCCGCGTACGATTGGCGTGCAAAGCAGCTTTTGCTCGTCCGTCAGAGGTGGACGCGCTTTGGGTTCCTCGTCGTCCACGAAATTGCCGTCCATTGGCATGCCGAAATCGTCGTCCATCATGTGAGCGCCATCGTTGTCCCAGCCATACGCGGGGTCGGGATCAGTATCATCCGAGTCTTGACTGTTACCGAAGCCAGCCGCAGGTGCTGTGTCTCTCAAGTTGCTGGAACGCAGTCAGTTCTTGCATTTTACAATACACCCTAGACAACATACAATGGGGTCACGTAGACCGAGTAGTTGGGATTGAAGCGATTCCATCCGTGGCCGTCGATGACAACGCGGCCTTTGACGGTGTACTTCTCGACCTGATTCTGGCTGTTGAGGCGCCAGCCGATGCCACTGTATGCGCGATAATGGGTACCTGTGAAGCCCTCAACCCTGCCGCCGCGCTCGATGAGCTTCTCTCTCACGCTCTCCTTGGATGCAAGACGATCGAACGGCACTGCTGCGAGGATGGAGAATGCTCTTGTGCCTGTTGTCCTGCGGTCAGTCTTTGCTGACTCAAGTTTGTAGGTTCCGGGTGGGATATCGTGGTAGGGTCGCCGTCTTCTCTTCCGTCAGGCACCCTCGCACTACTGTCTAATACTAACCTTCAAACGCCGGAATGCTCATGTTGAGCTTGTTTGTGCCGAAAGACACGCCAGAGTTATCGACATACTGACAGCTCAACCAATACACAGGATTCCGATCTCGGTCCGTGCCATAGCGTTGCGAATGCAGGCGGAAAACGCGCTCCTGGCCCTGCAGCTTTGTGTAAACCAGGCAGCCAGGTTGGAAGATCGTCCAGAGCAGTTCGTAAGTGATGACACCCTGCTTGATCATATCCTGCGACTCGGAGATGATGTCGTTGAACTCTTCTTCTAGCAAGTTGTAGAGAAGTTCGGCATGTTTGACACGCTCGGCGGCCTCCTCATCAGCTCCCTCTTTTGTAGCATGGATTTTCAGCTTCTCGATTGCTGCATTCAGTTCCGCCCATCGGTGGATCAACGGCTCGAACTCGCCGGAAAACTCCAGTCGTCGCAGCGAGACTGTGACGCCGGGGTAGCCGGCCAAGACTCCCTCAAGCAGGTCCTTGAGTAGCGGGCTCTGGATCACGATCGAGTGAAGCGCAAGAACGCGGTGCGGGTCGGCATACACCTTGATGTACCTGGCGATGATGGCGTGTTTCAGGGTGTCGGCGTCCTCGCTCGGTTTGCCAATGTCTTCGGGCAGCTTGGCTTGCCTGTTCAGTGTAAGGATGTGAGATTAGCGGAGGCCGGCTACAAGTCTTTCATGCTTAACTTGCCATGTGAAGCGACCCCGTTTGTCCTCTTTTCCGCCGTACAGATGCTTGAGGTCGGGGATCATGCCGATTTCCTCGTCTTTGACGATGACAAGCTTCTCGACATCTGCGGCCAGGTCTTTTTGACCGGTCGTCTGGCCGGTCGAGTTCGAGTTGTCATCTGGTGGGGTGTATTCAGCTGCTCTGCCCCAACTGCTCTTGCTGTCCTCTTCCGAAGTGGAAGACATGGTTAGGTTGAGGTAGATGTAGGTTTGCGTGTAGCGGTTGAGGTAGTCAGTCAGCAGTCGATAAAGGTTGTGAGTCTATTGTGAGGTAGTGAGGTCGAGCGAGCGAGTGAGTGAAGTCTTATAGAGGAAGAGCGTTTGTTTTTGAATCGCGACGAACGGCGGGAAGAACGATGTCGTGCACAGAACGACGATTGCAGGTAGCTGCCTAACAAATGACACAGCTTCACATGCATGGGAGGCACAGCTGAGCTTAGTGCATGTGCATGTACCCATTTCTCGACCGGTGTGGTGGTTCCAGGCAGACAAGCGTAGTGGCCGACCTCACACTAAGACGTGGCAGGCCCAAAGTCGCTGTACATTTACGTACATTGTTGAAGGAGTGAAACTTTTACACTTGTAATACAAACATTTTCTAGATGAAAGCATGAGGCTATCAGCTATAAATGCAGTGCTGGAACTTCAAAAGACACAACAGCTCAGCTCCGCCCCCCTCACGCGGTCGGGAACCCAATTCGCAGGACTTCGAAGTGTTAAATGTATCTGGAGAATTGTAGTCAAGACCAAAACCGTGAGTCTACAATTAGGCCTTTGAGAGAGCCCATTCTCATGCAACGTAAGCTCAGTAAGTAAGGATGCATGAGCATCATAATTGTTCTATGATCTAATCTTCCCAAAACCAGGCGAACAGGTCCGATGAAGCATCAAGCCACAATGCCCTCGGACTTGAGACTCTGAATATCTTCCTGGCTCATTCCCAGTACACTCTCCAAGATTTCATCCGTATGTTGACCCAGAGTAGGTGGCGGCGAACGAATGCTGGGCTCCGAGAATGAGTATTTGACGGGCGGACTAACCAGCTTCACAGGTCCGCAGTCAGGGTGCTCGATTTCTGTCACCATATTACGCGCTTGCACTGTGTTTTTAAAGTCAGCCAGGCTCCTCCTACCAAATCAAAAAACTGAAAACATACCGTGCTCGTGCTCCAATGTCTGCTTGACATCGTTGATCTTCGCATACGGCATTCCGCAACCCTCCAACACCTCCAACCACTCGTCTGTCGTCTTAGTCATAGTGATATCTTCGACCAAAGTTTCCAGCTCGTCGCGATGTTTGACTCGATCGGCATTCGTGACGAATTTCGCATCGCTCTTCCACTCCGGTTTGCCGAGTTTGTCGCACAAGATGCCAAAAAGTCTGTCGTTGCCACCACCAAGCATCACGTTGCCGTCTTTGGTATTGAAGCCCTTGTATGGAACGATAGAGGGATGGGCTGTTCCCCAGCGGCCTGAGTCCGGTTTGCCCGAGATGAGGACGGAAGATGCCAGGTTGGCGAGGGTTGCGACTTGGCAGTCTGCGAGAGCGACATCGATGCGTTGGCCTTTGCCGGTTCGGGCTCGGGTTAGTAAAGCTGCCATGATGGAGTTGCTGGTGTAGAGGCCTGTTGTCAAATCGGTCACTGCTACGCCGACTTTGGCGGGTGGACCGTCGCGGTGGCCGGTGATGTGCATTAGACCCATTTCTCTGTCTGATTGTCAGCTCATTCCTGGTGCAGTCGATACTATGACAGAACCCACGCTTCGACCATCACATCGTAGCCGGCTTTCTTCCTCAGTGGCCCAGTCTGTCCATAGCCAGTGATGCTTGCATAGATGAGACCGGGGTTGATTTTCGACAAGGTCTCGTAGTCCATGCCATATTTCTGAAGCGCATCTGGAAGGTAGTTCTCGACCAGAACGTCGCACTCTTTCGCGAGCTTGTGGAGGATCTCAACACCAGACGTATGGGCGAATGAGAGTCCCAATGATTTTTTGTTCCGATTGACCTGTTACCAAGTCATCAGTATTTGTGCAAGCTCATGCAAACTTGCTATAACTTACGGCAAGAAAGTAGGCACTCTCTCCCGAGCCTTGCTTGCCACTTTCTTTAGTGTAGGTGGCATAAGGTGGACCCCAGGCTCTCGTGTCGTCGCCTCGGGTAGGGTGCTCGATCTTGATCACTTCGGCTCTTCGCATTGTCAGTCAATTACCTCGCCTCGGCTGAACTTTTGGTTCGGTGTTGAGGTGGTCATCATTACCCTAGGTCACCGAGCATTTGAGTGCAATATGGCTAGTTAGGATTAGCGAAGCCATGAGACGAATGGGTGTGTCCACTTACTCCTGCTAGGACTCTAGTCATATCGAGTACTTTGATTCCGGCTAGAGGTAGCGTTGAGGTGTCTGCAGCACCTGCTGTTGCTGTTGACATGCATCTTCGAGCAAGAACATGTTGGCGAGAGGTCTGGAATACGGTTCTTTGGCTGAGAAGGCGACATGATCGTTGTAACGACATCTTGAGAGAGAACTGGAGGTCTTGAGACGAGGCTGGAAAACCAATGCTTTTCAAATTAACACGAACAATGTCTACAAACTCACGCCTTCCGTCAATCGGTTCGCAAGTGAAGCGGTTGATGCCTCGGCAAGAAGTGGATGCGATCGCGGCGGACTTCGGCGCCGAATGCCCGATGTCAGCTTCAATGTTGTCATAGACGTGAAAGACTCGACAATTTGTTGATACAACACCCTTCTGCACAAAATACCCGCCATCATGTTTACAGGCATTGTAGAGACCATTGGCAGTACGTCTTTTTCCAATCGACCCTGACCTCCTACACCCGGCGGTGCTGACACTCTCGGCCAGCCGTTTCGCGTCTAGTCCAACATGACGAAACATCCAGCGGCGGCGGCGGCACCAGTCTGACCATCTCTGGCTGCGCCGACATCCTCGGCGACGCTCATCTTGGCGACAGCATCAGCGTGAACGGTACCTGCTTGACCGTGACCGAGTTCGGCAAAGACGAGTTCAAAGTCGGTGTCGCGCCCGAGACGCTGAGGCGTACCAACCTGGGCAGTCTGAAAGAGAACAGCTACGTCAACCTCGAGCGCGCTGTGAGAGCGGACACACGCATGGGAGGTCACTTTGTGCAGGGTCATGTCGATACAATCGCCGAGATTGCCGAGACAAGACAGGATGGCAATGCCATTACTTTCCGCTTGAAGCCCAGGGACAAGTTTGTGCTGAGGTACATCGTGGAGAAGGGCTATGTGACGCTGGATGGCGCTTCGCTGACCATCACCGCCGTCAACGATGACGAAGGTTGGTGGGAGGTTATGCTCATCGCGTACACGCAGGAGAAGGTCGTTATGGGCAACAAGAGACAGGGCGAGGATGTCAATGTTGAGGTGGATATGGTTGGCAAGTATGTGGAGAAGAGTGTTGCCGCGTACTTTGAGGGAAGCAGCGCTAGTGGAGGTGCTATGCTGGAGAAGATGGTCCAGAGACTCGTGGACGAGAGGGTCAAGAGCACTACCACATGATAGTTGGACTGTATGCTCAACACGAATCTTCACGAGATATGTCCTTGTCACGCACATGGCAACCAATCTTGTGATCAAGCTAGGTGCGGTGCCTTTCAACTTCGCTGACATCCTTTCACATTCTTCACTCAGTGACAGACGCACATGTTACCCGCTGACGTCTATTCAAACCTCTGTCAATCTGTGCCAATACGCCACAGCTCATGGACTCGCCGCGGCTCTTACATATCCCAATTTTTACCTCCTCACTCCACCTACCTACCCAAACCAGTCCCCTTACCTTGACTCAAAGACAATCGCACAACTGTGCGCAGCCACCACTACAATTGCAACATGGTTGACCCGAACGCCCCGCCACTCACCGGCTGGGACTTTCCAGCATCCGATATGGCATCCGTTCATGTTGGGGACCCCGAGGAGGACTTCCTGTCTTTCGTCAATTTGTTCGAAACCCACCCCGAAACCGTCTGCGACTTCGGCGACATTATACTCAATGTCGATGACGGGTTTCCATCCCTTGCTTCAAATCCAGGTTTCTTCCTGCATTCTAGCTACAGTGAGCAAGGTGTTCAAGGCACTCTTCAGCAGTCGCTTTGCTGTGGGTCAGGCCATGCGTGCTGAACACCAGTCTCCTTCTGAAATTCTCATCAAGGATTCACACTCGGACCTTCTACTGCTTTGCAAGCTGCTTCACTGGCAGAAAGACAGTGGACCCTCGAGCCATCGGCAGCTGAGAGACCTTGCGCTGATTGTTGACAAGTACGACTGTGTCGAGGCCATGCGCCATGTTTCATACGGCATGCTCGCTGCCATTGACATCTCGGACTCGGAGTGGCCAGACGAGCACGACATGTACCGCCTTGTCACCGCCGCTTATCTTCTCGACCAGCCAAAGCACTTCAGACACTTGACACGACAACTCGTCCTTGCTTGTGGGAACACGCTCTGGCGCTCTGCCGATCGGGACACAGATCTCTTGCCTTCTCATCTACTCTCATCTACTCTGTAAGTCAACCCCCAAATCTTTGATCCTCGGCCAGAGACTTATGAATACGCGCAGCGTCGTTGCAGGTACAGCAAATGGCCGCGACTCAAGAGCTCACGTTTCGCCTCACGCCATTCATCAGTACGTACAGCAGTTCGGCTTTCGCCAAGCGTGAGCCGTACTACGTCCACGACTTGTTGAAACAGCTCGAGATGCACAGCCTATGGCCTCTTGATGTCGGAAAGCTGAGCCTGCAACTAATCCTCAGCTGCCTACGAGCAGTACACGTGCCGATCATGGAGCGCGACACCACATCTTCTCCCCCAGCCACACCGCGCCACATCAGGTCAGATTATTACTATGATAGCTGGCATGTGGGAACCAGACCATCAAGTAGACAATCCTATGTCTCGGAGATCACCTATGGGATGGCTGCGGCTCGGAAAAGCGAGCAGCCCACGGAAGCAGTCCTCGATTCCATCATCGAGCGTGTCGCTGAGCGTTGCGTTGGCCTCTGCTTGGACTGTTTTAAGGGCAACGACCATTGTCGTCAGCCGCATGTTGGCTCAGAACTGGATGGCAATGGTTCACCGTCGACCACGGCGCAGGAGATCTGGCTCGAAAACCCGGGTGCTAATTGGTGAACTACAATCTAAAGTACCGTGAGTCACTGGAGAGCAAACTTTGGTTTCTGTATCGGGACAGAGACACCGGGCACCGAGTAAACCTTCAAGTTACGATACACAACACCAAACTCTTTGCGCCTTTGGGATGACCATAAGTTGGTTTAGATGCAAGAGGCTCGCTTGTGAAACGTGGACTGACCTCAAAGAAGCAGTCGATATACTCGTGTTGCTCGGCGAGCTACCGAGTACATTGGGCGAGACGATACATGTTGAGCGATAGCAGCACGAGAGCGAAAATACCCACATTGGCAAAATCAAGTCGACTGAGTACTACGAAATTTCGGCTTCCCGACGGTCGAATACTGATTGGGACTAATAGTAGATCTTGTGCGGCAAGCCACTGGAGAGAGAAGACCTACTTGCCTTTGTGTTAGGGTATCTTGAGGCAAACATGCAGGTAGGTTCAGAGTAGGTAGCAATCAAAAGCGAAGTGCTTCAATTTCAATACCAGTCAAATTTTCAACATTCCCTCGTTACTGCGCTACTTGACACTGTCTTCGCCACCCGCTACACGTGAATAGCGCTACAGCATAATATCGTGAATGGCTATTGTTGATAATGCTATTGTTGAATGAGAATACGACGGGCATCGAACCCGGACCCTCACACATGTCAGGCGCTTTGACGAAATTCACCAATATCACCAGCTGAATTCGGCTTCACCTTCCTCCCACTCCACCACACACCCGCGCGAAACCGCCAAAATCCGCCCCACCAGTCGCGCGCAGCAACGCGAACTGATTTTGCTCATCTCATCACGCGCATCTACTGCAGCACTCGCCTATCCGGTATACGGCGGTACATATTCTTCGCTATACAGCAGAGACCCCTCGACCATGCCGCCACCCCGCCGCATTGCTCCAGGCAGGAGGCCGGCAGCCCTCCCTGGCGGTGGCGCCCGCAAGAAACCGCAGCCCACTCAGACCAAGGCGAAATGCTGTGACGACCCGGACATCCAGGACCGCGACGGCGCCAAAATTTGCACGAACTGTTTTACCCAGATCTCCGAGGCCAACATTGTCGCCGATATCACTTTTGAGGAATCAGCAAGCGGCGCGGCCACTGTGCAGGGTGGCTTCATTGGCGAGAACTCCCGCCATGCCAACACCATCAACACCAATGCCTTCCGCCGTATGGGTGGTGGCGAACGCAACAACATCGAAGAGATCCGCCGCAGGGGCCAGCAGGAGCTTCAAAGCATATATCCCCGGGTCCCTATCACCGATGCTCAGATCGTCACGCAGGCCATGTCAATTTGGAGCATGGCTGCAGGCAACAACTTCACCGCTGGACGCACACTTTCCGAGGTAGTCGGTGCCTGTCTCTACGCTTCTTGCCGCCGAAGTCCAGACAACGAAGTGCTGTTGATCGATATCGCCGAGGTCATCAAGATCAACGTCTTCAGACTGGGTGAAGTCTACAAGACCATGTGCAAGGAACTCTACATCGGCAGAGGCGACCTACACTTCCAACACATGATGGACATTGAGAACCTCATCCTCAAGTACTGCAGAAGGCTCGAATTTGGCGATGCCACTAACCAAGTCGCCGAGGACGCCATCAAGATCGTTCGTAGAATGAAGCGTGACTGGATCGCAACCGGTCGCCACCCATCAGGACTGTGCGGCGCATGCATCATCCTTGCTGCTCGGATGAACAACTTCAAGCGCACCGTACGCGAGGTCGTCTACGTCTCCAAAATTGCTGACATCACAATTGCCAAGCGTATCGACGAGTTCAGGCGAACCAAGAGTGCTGCACTCACCGTCAATCAGTTCCGTGAATACGGCGAGCGCTTGAAGCATCAGCATGATCCGCCGTCCATCCTCGACAGCGAATTGAAGGCCAAAAGGCTTGAAGAGAAGAAGCGCAAACGCCAAGCTGCCGCAAACGAGCGCCTCGGCTCTGAAGGTCCCGTTGTCGTCGACGATGAGATCGAGACCAACTCTGAAACAGGCACTCCAGGGCCTCTAACCACCGGAGAGGCAGAGCGACGCAAGCATGCACGTACTTCCGCACCCTCTACAAATCCTGAAGATCAACAAGAACCTCGCTTCGACTCCGACGGGTTTGCCATCCCAGCAATTCCAGCCCGTGCCATGCCCCTCGACCCAGCACTCGGGGGAACTCCGCAAGAAGAAGATGGCGAGAAAGAGGCCCCCAAAAAGCGTGGGCGCCCCAAGAAGGTGGCACCTGCGCTCATAGATCTCAGCAAAGAGGAGCTCCTGATCGAAAGTGAGCTCCAACAACAGATTGAAGAAGCGCTAGACGATGGCGAAGTCAACGCTCAACGTGACAAACTTCTCAAAGAACACGAAGAAGAACGATCGAAGGTCAGTGCGGCCACACAACGGGAGCTTGATGCGCAACGGATACAAGCCCGCCGTCTTGCGGACGGCATTACCTGGCACAACTACACAGCAAACAACGAACTTGAACTTGTCACTGCCGAGCAGCTCGAAGAGGAATTCAAGGACGACCCAGAAGTGGAGAATTGCATCTTGTCAGGTCAAGCCGCTATTGAGAAGGAGAAGATCTGGCTATACCACAACGAAGACTGGCTTCGTGAACAGTATGAGAAAGAGCTTCTCAAGAAGATTGCTGCCGCCAAAGGCGCCAACAAACCGAAAGGCGGTAGGAAGAAGAGGAGCAAGATGGGCGAGCCACTGCTCACCGCCGCTGGAACACCTGCCGAAACACCCGCCGACGCCACTGCTGCTATGCTCGCGAGGCATGCTGGGCCGGGTTTTTCCAAGTTCGTCGATTACGAAGCTCTTGGCAAGGTGTACGGCAACGATTCGCGCGCGGGTAGTCGGGCAGGTTCCCAAGCTCCCAGCCAGGCTGGTAGTCCGTTGCGTGATGCGACTCCTTCGGCCATGTCAGGCGCCTCACCGCCAGCAGACGGTCTTCCATCTCCAGAGGCAACACAAGAGCAACCCACGGCGGCTGCTGTTGAGAAACCAGCACCAGCTCCGGAGATGCCATCGCCACCTCCGACTCAGCAGGGACCTCAAGCCGTGCAGGGAGCACAGCCCGAGGACGAGACGGTGGTGGGAGATGAGACTGTTCAGGAAGATGAGACGGTGCAAGAGGATGAGGATGACGACGAGCCGGTTGAAGACGACGAAGATGCTCGCCCTCGATACCCCGGCGGTTACGATGACGAAGACGACGATGATTATGGCGATCGCGAAGACTACGGCGGCGAGGACTATGGCGAAGACGGCTTCGACGATGCCATCAACCCTCTTGGGGGAGCGTCGATGGGAGGGTGGTGAGAGTGAACGAGGATGGGTGCGGATTTGATTGTTATTGATACCAGGCGACGAGGAGAGACAAACTCGGCCAATTGTTGCGTTTGTATTTTATCTAGGCTACTGCGGAGTATGCGTTGGATGGCATGCCCGCACCGCGGGCAGCCTGTTATCATATCTCCTGGGAGAAGCGGCATTTTGGAGCCACTGCTATAATTTGCAATCCAGCCAGATATCGGTAGAGAGTTGTAGATATTGCTTGAATAGCCCGAACAATATTATTGTTATCAACATCACGGCATTTAGCTCTGAAACCCCTTGCAACAAATCGATAGTAGTAGTACAGTCTCAGGAACAGAGTCTCGGCCCCAGTGAATCCGAGTGCTGGTGGCTTCTCCACACCGAGTGACGCAAATATAGGTAAGGTACTGAACGTCCGAGCTCAAGCTCCAGACAGCAGAAAGAGAACGAGGAGATCGAGGTGAGGTAAGGTCAGGTCTGAGCTGTTTGCCCATCATCGCCAGCCGCCGCACTGCGAGAGGCCGGCACCACTGAGAGCCCGCCTAGCAACCCAGGTTTGGTCTTATTCTCCCTGTGTCCCTCCCGTCTTCTTTTGCTCTCTGTCTCTCTCTCTACCTCTCCCTCTGCTTTTCCCACTCTCCACCACACACACACGCACTTTCTACACCTGTTCATAAGCCCGTACACGCACAAAACCCGCATTCACAATGACTGGTACCCGCAGCAGCGCCCGCAAGAGAAAGCAGGAGGACGAGGAGCCTGAGGAGCTCGTCGAGCTTCCTGAGGACAGCGATGCTGAGAGCGAGGAGGAGTAAGTGTATCCGCCCGTACCGCACCTACAATTCATCTCATCACGTTGGCGCGACTGCGCGCGACGATTTCTGCGGACTGCGCCAATGCGCCCGGTCGCATCGCGTCGCATCGCATCGCGTCGCACCTGGGCCGCCAATGGATGGCTCAATGCTCGTATGATGCGCTCGGTCGTCGCATACACTTTCTACCGTCGCGTAAACGAACCATTGGCTAACGTGCGTCTCTCTCTACTTTCACAGGTACGTTTCCGAGGGCGACGAAGCCGCTGCTGCTAGCGGAAGCGATGACGATGACGATGATGCTGAGGAGGAGGAGGTTGTAGAGGAGGAAGATTCTGCACCTGGTAAGTACAACCGCGATACGTGCACGCCGCGAGCGCATAAGAACACGGGATATCGCGTGAACATCGTGACTGACGAATCCCGTGCCAAAACAGCTCCCAAAGCCAAGAAGCGCAAGACAGAGCAGCCCGAAGAGGAAGTCGACGACGAAGAGGACGAGGACGACAAGGAGGTCGATGGAAAGGACCTCGAGGACGATGAGGCGGATGCTGGCGAGGAGGACGCGGATGAGGATGTAAGTTCTGCTGTTCAGTTTGATGAAGAAGGGGACATGTACTAACATTGCTATCAGGCTGCCGACACTGCAAAGACCGGTGGCCCTGCAGCTGCTGCCAAAGCGGCCAAAGGCAAAGATGTGCCCAAGGAGGCCAGCCTGAGCGAGGTTGACGATGCCGAGTAAGCGCGGTGCGTTTTGCTCGGTTGTGTACTCTTGCTACGATATTGATAGATGACTTGGGAATGGAACGAAAAGATGTTTACCTGTATGGATCGCCCGGTCTGCCATGTACATAGTACATATACGTGACCAAGTCCAGAACGACATTGTGAAGGCTCGTCCTTTCTGTATGAAAATCGATCTTTCGTCTACTACCTAGTATTGCAAACCGCTGTACGACAACATGAACTGAACATACTGTAAGGAGCGGACGACCTCAAGAGGTTGAATCAATGTTAATTGCAGAATGGCCTTTGGCAATCCACTACATACATGTACATGTAGTTCCGATATCAGTCTGAGACCTGTCAACGCACATGAATGTTAAAAATGTAAATCACAATATAGCAGCACTCCATGCATCTTAATACTTTCAGGTAGCCCTACAACAATCCATCTGCCGTTCAGCAAGACCATCTGCAGCTTCAAGCCATCAACGTGTGAATGACGCGTCGGTCAGTGACGTAGCGCTTTCTTGTCTTTGTCACGAAGGTTCCAAGGTCGTGTATGCCCTGCATCTTCTGCATGTTTCTTCATCCTAGCGACGCATCCTCCAGATTAACTCTGATCGCTGCTGGGTTAAGGTTACCTTAGCAGTACGTCAAACACTGACACTTTGCACCGCGTACCACGCCCCTGACTTGGCTCTCGAACTACGATCCGCCATCTGTACAACATGGCCGACAGTTCTGGCGTCGCCTACAAGGATTTGGTACCTCTGCCCGACACCGAGGCCATCACCAATCCCTCCAAAGAAGAAACTACCGTTCCTGCCGTTCCCCTACACGAAGGTTCCACTGCGAGCCATGCCTTGGCCACTTCTCCCTCTTTAGAGGAGCCAGGCCTCGTGCAATTGGATCACGATGAAGAGGTCAAAGACCTAGGCTGGAACCAGCCGAAAGAGGGCATTCCGGCTCCTCTCGTCGGTGGTATGGAGAATGAGGATCTTTGGGTGCTTGTTCGACGATTCGACAAGGTATGTCTCGGGGAACTGGCGTTGATTCAAACAATCGTTACTAACTCCATCTCAAGCAAATGTACCACGTCAAAGAGTTCCCGCATCCCGTAGCAAACAACCTCGATCTCAACATCGCCGACGAGGACGAGTTCTCGCCTGACAAGCTCCGTGCAAGCATCGAACGACTCTACATGACGGTGGGTATAGGTATGATCGGAGCTGCCAAGCAGATCATGAGACTTCGCTCCTGGCGCGAGAAGAGAAGGACGGCATGGGCTTGTGCTACATACTTCGTCGCTTGGGCCTTCGACTTCCTCGTCCCACTCTTCATTGCAACCCTCATCACCTTGATCGTGTATCCTCCCTCGCGAGAGATCCTCTTTCCTCCTGCGCCGCTGGCTCTTGTATCAGCTACCACAGGTGGCATCCAGAAACCCAAGGCTGGCGTTCTTGGATCAACCGACAGTGCGACTGGAGCTCCGGAAAACCACAAGGGAGAGGCGGTCGAAGCCGAAGCTGCCAACTTCGTCAACAGCATTGCTTCTGTCGCTCTGAGCTCGGCATCTGGAAAGCATCCTCAAGACGATCCCGTGGAAGATGAGGCTGGTACACCGAATGACAGTGTTCCCGATCCAACCGCTATAGCTATCGGCGCCAGCACTGCTAGAGCAAAGCAAAATGGTCACCACGTCAAACACGACAAATCGAAAGTGCCGATGGAGACTGCTATGTGGAATGGCATGCGACCCATCATGCACGCGATTGGTGATGTCAACGACACATGGGAACGATTTGCCAACGCTCTTTCTCCCACTCCTCCCTTCCCTCGCGACGTGTATCGCCTTCGACTTGCGGCCGTTGTTGTTCCCATGCTTGCTGCATCCATTTTCATCACTAGCTACATGGTGGTAAAAGGTCTCACTTTCGGAATCGGCTTTGGCTTCTTCGGCGATCCCATCATCCAGCCAGGCATCAAATGGCTGAACTCGACTTACCCGAATTGGCAGAAGTTGCTAGAGTTGCGCAACACTCTCCTGAAGGGTGTGCCCACGAACGCACAGCTCACAATCACTCTTCTCCGACTCGGTGAGGCCAACAAGGCACCACTTCCTCCACCTCCTGGTGCTGGACAAGCACCACCCGACGAGCCCGCTGCAATTACTGAAGAGCATTTGCGAAGTGCAGGCGCCGACGAGCCACTCAACGCCACCCCGGAGGAGATTGCAGCCGCAATGGCGCACGATGCGAATACGCCGCACGAGCACACCGGCGATGACGTTGCTGCTTCCAAGGATAAACCACACGGCAAGAAAGGATCACGCCTTCTCGGGGCGTTCAGATCGGGTGTCAAGGGCGCTGTCTCGTCTGCTCTGGGCGCTGACCATCTCAAGGCCAAGACTGGATCATCACACGCGAAGCAGCGCCTGGGTGTCGTGCCTCGTGATCCCAAATCCGACGTGTCTGGACCTTCCGACTTCAAGTGCCGGTACAACGGTCACAAAGGTTACGTCTACATCGCCACTAAATCCACCATTCCGTGCGTCGCGTTCAGCATGGACAAGAAGATCGGAACGGATAGCATCTCGGGCCGAGAAGAGAGGGAATTGCACCCCGTCTGGAGCATTCCGATTGGCGATATCAAGGAGCTGAAGAAAATTGGTGGGTTGGGCTGGAAGGCGAAGCTTGTCGTTGGCTGGGCTCTAGACCGCGAGGTTGCCGATGGGCTGGAGATTGTCGACAAGCTTGGCAACCACTTCATCGTCACCGCGATGGTGTTGAGGGACGAGTTGTTCAACCGTCTGGTGGCGATGGGTGGTCAGAAATGGGAGGCTTGGTGATCGAACCGACATCGACATTCTTGCATCTTGCAGATTGCACATCCGCTCTGCACAATGGACTCGACACGATTATGAGGTATGAGCCACGACTTCGGTAATTTAATGATTGTCTCTGTGGTGAAGCATGAGAGGATGGAGGAAGAGTATGCCTTAGTAAGGTATATTGGTTTGGTATACGGCACACTATCAATTCGCTCCCCCTCAAGCATGATTGACGAAAGTTTGACTAGATTACCACGGAAGTAATGTAACAGTCCCATCATACCCAGTGCTTATACAACACATCAACTCGCCTAGTCGCACAATCTTTCCAACAAACTTCAAGGCTACAAGGTGTCTTAAACCACCCACAAATCCAGTCCTGAAGCTTTTCCGCTCTCATCAAAAGTGCTCGATCTTTCTTCTCCTTTAGACACACTTATTCTTTCGCTGTTTTTCTGTCCGTCCTCCATCATTTTCTTCGTCGCATCTCTCTTCTTGCCGGATCTGCCGCCTTCTTCCACTTTCAGAGATGGGTCCTAATCACCATTCAAGGACAGGTCCGGCCTACCATCAAGGCCAGGCCCGATTATATCGTAATGTTGATAGAGCATTATCCGACATGCATTCCCTGATGGCTGCCCAACCTTCGACCAGTCGCACAGTCGACAAGCCAAGCCCATCTCCCTCTGCGGCCGATCGAGTCTTCGCCATACCAGAGTTGCTCGAGATGATCTTGACCCATCTTCCTCAGGGCCCTCTGCACCGCGGCATGCAGGTCTCCAGGCGCTTCTGTGACACCATCGACCCGAAAATCCCTTCCAGTGTATCTGGTATGCGCGTGGCTCTAGGACTACAATTCGGCCGCAAGATCGAGGACATGACTCCCTCCGAGCTTGCAGCTCTGGCCCTACCTGAAGAACCAGCCACCGTCTCAACCTTCCTGTACGATCAGCTGGACCAAACCCTCCACCACCGCTTCCACTGGCTCCTGAATGTCACCCTCGACCCATTCGTCGCCCCGGTAGTGCGCGACGCCCGCCGTGCTTCCGTCCCCACGCTCTCCATCGCCGGCTACCACCTCGTCCGCATCGCGAGGGGAGACCACGTCGGCCGCAGGAGGAGCAGCAGGAACAGCGGCGACGACAGCAGCAACGTCCTGACGTTGAAGTTCACCCACGCCTCCAAGGGCTACGAGAACGAAGCGGTGACGACCAGGGGCATCTCCAGAGCCGGCGCGCTCTACCCGAACCACAGCTTGGCGACCTGGTTAGGCGTCAAGATCTTGACAATGCCGTTCGACGTGCGCGTTTGCGTCAGCGTCGATTTCCGCGATGCCATGCACGCGAATAACCATCACATTGGCCATTGTCAGGTTCCCGGTTGTCAGGTTGGGGATCATGGTGTTCAGGTGAGTTTGGCAGAAGAACGAGCATGGCGTACATTTCCCATCGAGAGGAACAAAAGCTGACAAACGGATTCAGGAAACGTCGGTCCTGTTCTCATCTTCTCAAGCGACTCTGGGTCGTTTGGCCGCTTTCCTCAATGGCGTTGAAATGCAAGCAATGTGGACTGCGAAGTACATCCGCCGCGAGACGACGAAGCAGATGAGCTACCGCACGTTTGGAGACTCGTACTACCTAGGTATGTTGTAACCTCGCCTCGCTGTCCGACCTGGATGGCTTTGCTGATTTCGAATGTCTTTCTTTCCTGAAGGTTTCCCCTCGCAGACGCCGCCGAGGATCCAGCGTGAGTGGAGTAATTCGGGGTGGTCAGACGGCCGATGAAGAAACCGACCAGTCTCTCGCCGGAGGTTGTTGCAACACTCGTACAGTGTGCAGTCAGTCGGTAATTCTGCTAGACTTTGCCCGGTTGACTTGAACGACTTACTAGTCGCCAAATAATGACGAAACGGGTTTCTTTGTATTAAGCGTCCAGCAGCCTCAGATACCTCATGTCGCCTGATACAGCCCGACATAATGCATAGCCAATAACGCTGCCTCTCATTCTTCGTGCGTCTTCGAGCAGTTGTTGTGTGATTTCGGTGCCAGGATACAGGTATACCCTCGAAGTTCCGTCGTTAGAAAAGAGCAAAATGCAACGAGTCCATGTGTTCCGTTGTTGAGCATTTGTGGTGAACTTCAACCGATCTCTCGAAATCTTTGGTACATTCCGTTCAGCAACACCTAACAGAAAGCTATGGA